>JAESFI010000068.1_pt1 | contig 140892 bp, 125 predicted proteins | sample 9269361 | NCBI WGS metagenome assembly JAESFI01 (sample SAMN14504119, study PRJNA617095) | algae metagenome | isolation source: Brasilonema angustatum HA4187-MV1 and co-occurring heterotrophs from moss... | place: USA: Manoa Valley, Honolulu, Hawaii | collected 2009-07-20
TCGCTGCAACAAACATAAGAAATATTTATTAGAATTCTGTGGCGATACGCCCTTGGCGTCTGCGCTCCGCGCAATCGCCTGTAAAAACTCTCCCACTTTATTATCTCTGACTTTTGCAAGAGGTCTAATAAGTATACTATTAAGCTAGAACAGGAGCGCTTTACCATAGGACGAAGCAATGGCAAGGATATAGTGCTTCCTAACCCAGATAAAACAATCTCACGGGATCATTAGCCTATCCCTTATAAATAGATTTACCCCCTCATGTGGTATGAGCGATCGCAAGCGTAAAGCTGCTGGCTTCTAATCAATCAAATTTGGGATAGGCATTATGGATCGAGAGCATCCTAGCTTCAATAACAATGGTAAGTCAAGTGACCCGACAAACAAAATTGCAGAAGAGGAAATACAACACAGATTAGAGAGACAAGCGCAAGACCGGGAGAAGATAATGAATTGCTGGCAGCCAGGTCATCAGTTGAAAAATGGTCGATTTATTATAAAGCAAATTTTAGGACAAGGGGGCTTTGGTGTTGCTTACCTTGCTAGTGATCAAAAACTCAAACGAGACGTTGTTATTAAAACTCTCAACGAAAGAATACAATGTGAACCAAATTTTGAGAAATTGAAAGAAGATTTCAAAAAAGAGGCGGAACGGTTAAGCCAATGTCGTCATTCTAACATAGTAGTAATTTACGATTGGTTTGATGAGGATCAGCTGCCGTGCATAGTCATGGATTATATTGCTGGTGAAACTCTTGCTCGACGACTAGAGCGAGGCGTTTTGAAAGAAGAGGAAGCTTTACATTACATCCATCAAATCGGTGAAGCTCTAAAGGTCGTTCATACAAATAATTTGGTACACAGAGATGTAAAACCTGGTAATGTTATGATTCGAGAAGGTACACAGGAAGCTGTATTGATTGATTTTGGAATTGCCCGTGAATTTCATCATAATAAGCTAATACTTCAAATTCTTGAAAGGACGTAGAACTGAGCAACTTATTTATTTGGTTATTATTTCTGTAATTCCTACGTTAATCTTTTTTATTTTTGTTCCTGCATTGCGAACATGGACAATACAAAGCGGTGGAATAGTTTGTTTGTTATTAACTGTTTTAGCTATTTTACTTGGATTCTATCTCATGAAAATATACCCAAGAATTTATCAGCTAATTTGTCGTTCCTAATGATATAAAACTCCTATTTTATTTTTGAATAAGCGCTAAATCACAAGTCCTGTCTGGCAAACAATAAAGTATCTGTATACTTAAAAAAATTAAGTATAATTCCTAGAGTATTCAGATGAAACTTGTAGTTGATGTTATTACTAAAAAAAAGATAAGTGTTTATGAAAAAAAATCCTTACATAATCATATTCTTGGTGACTCCCTTCGTTTTGTGGGTCGCAAATATACTATCACCAGGAGCAACTGTCAGTAATCAATTTCAAAGGTTTATAGATGTGCCGAATATTCCCCAAGGAGAATTCAAATATGGTGGTAGCACAACCTGGGCACAGATTCGGAAAGAAGTTGATCCAGAAATTAAATCTGCGCTATCAAATAATTTCAGGTTAACCTATATTGATCCGCCCCCAAAAGAAACACCTGGCTCTTATACAGGAATTAGAATGCTGTTGGAGAATCAGCTTGATTTTGCTGTTTCTTCTCATCCACTTACAGAGAATGAAAAAAAGCAAGGTTTGATGGAAAAGGAGGTGGCTATTGATAGCATTGCAATTGCAGTTAATCCAAAGTTGGTACTGCAAAAACAAGGTTTGACAATAGATGAATTAAAAAGCATATATACAGCTAAAATTACTAACTGGAAACAACTTGATGGTCCAGACGAGATAATTAAACCCTACACTCGCGATCCGAAAGATGGAGGTACGGTAGATTTCTTTTTGAAAGAAGTCTTAAAGATTGAGGTTGGGCAATTGCAAGCTGACTTTGTTGAGGATACAACTAGGGGTATACGCGAAGTAGTGAGTCACTTAGGCGGTGTATATTATGCCTCATCACCAGAAATTGTAGGACAATGTGAAATTAAGCCCTTGCCTTTAGGACTGACAGCAGAAAAATTTATTCCTCCGTACATACCGCCTTATCTTCCGCCTAAGCAATGCCATCGTTTTCAAAGCAAGGTTAAGGTTAATACCCAGGAACTTCGCAGTGGGAGCTACCCTATTAAGCGTAAGTTGTATGTCATTATCAAGCAGGACGAGCCGACAAAGCAACAAGTCGGGGAAGCTTATGCAAATTTGCTACTGACTGCCGAGGGTCAACAACTGCTGGAAAAAGCTGGATATGCTAGTCTATATGATACTCAAGCTAATTGAGTACTGTAAGTTCAGCATCAATCACAACCTGTTCTACAGACAAAGCAAAGTGCTATTCGCCCTCTTGCTTAAGATTGACTATCATGTAAAGCAGGCACAATGCCTCCTTTGCAACACAGTCACTTATGTCACAAAATCCCAATTTAGAACAAGCGCTAAAATATTACTTTGGCTACGATAGCTTTCGCCTCGAACAGCGACAAATCATTGAGCAAGCGCTACAAAATCGGGATTTAATGATTGTCATGCCGACTGGTGGTGGAAAGTCGCTGTGTTTTCAACTACCAGCATTGTTAAAAAAAGGTTTAACCGTGGTGGTGTCGCCGCTGATCGCCTTGATGCAAGACCAAGTGGAAGCACTGCGAGATAATGGAATTGCCGCAACATTTCTTAATAGCAGTCTTAACGCTCATAAAGTGCGATCGCGCGAAGAATACATCCTCACTGGTAAAGTAAAACTCCTCTACGTCGCCCCAGAACGCCTGCTGAGTGAAAGATTTCTCCCCTTTCTTGATTTAGTACATCACCAAGTTGGCATTTCAGCCTTTGCGATTGACGAAGCACACTGCGTTTCTGAGTGGGGACACGACTTTCGTCCAGAATATCGCCAATTGAAATCAGTACGAAAACGCTACCCAGATATTCCCGTCCTTGCGTTGACTGCGACAGCAACTGAGCGTGTCCGTGCTGATATTATCCAACAACTTGGGTTAAAGCAACCAAGTATCCATCTCGCTAGCTTCAACCGCACAAACCTTTACTACGAAGTCCGTTCTAAAACGAAGTATGCCTACGCCCAATTATTGGAACTCATTCGGGAAACAGAAGGTTCAGCAATTGTCTATTGCTTGACACGCAAAAAAGTTGATGAACTGACTTTGAAGCTGCAACACGATAAGATTTCAGTCTTGCCTTATCATGCTGGATTAACTGATGAAGAACGCACCAAAAATCAAACTCGATTTATTCGAGATGATGTGCGTGTTATGGTGGCAACAATTGCCTTTGGCATGGGAATTAACAAACCAGATGTCCGGCTAGTCATTCACTTTGATATCTCCCGTAATTTGGAAAGTTACTATCAGGAATCAGGTAGAGCTGGCAGAGATGGAGAACTATCTCGCTGTACACTCTTCTACAGTTACGGTGATGTCAAAACTATTGAATTTCTGATTAACCAAAAACCAGACCCTCAAGAACAGTTGATTTCCAAACATCAACTGCGGCAGATGATAGACTACACGGAAGGAACAGATTGCCGACGGACAATTCAGTTAGGTTATTTTGGGGAACGTTTTGCAGGTTCTTGTGGGAACTGTGACAACTGTCGTTATCCCAAACCAGTAGAAGATTGGACAATTGAAGCCATGAAGTTTTTATCTTGTGTGGCTCGATGTAAAGAAAGATTTGGCATGGGTCATATTATAGATGTTTTGCGAGGAGCAAAAACCCAGAAAATCACTCAATACGATCACGACAAACTTTCCACCTACAGTATTGGTAAAGATAAAACTACAGATGAGTGGCGAATGCTGGGGCGTTCTCTGTTGCATCAAGGGTTACTAGAACAAACTGCTGACGGTTATGCTGTGTTGAAACTCAACGCTTTAAGTTGGGAAGTGATGCGGCGACAGCGAACAGTTTCTATTGCAGTTCCTGTAGTACAAAAGATAACTTGGGACGAAGGAAATGAAAAAGCAACAGAGGTGGAAATACTGTTGCAAAGGTTGCGTGCTTTACGCAAACAAATTGCTGATGCGCAGTCCGTTCCACCTTACGTCATCTTTGCTGATTCTACTCTAAAATTAATGGCGCAGGTGCAACCCCAAACCTTAAAAGAATTCAATAAACTTTCTGGCGTAGGTAGCCAGAAAGTTTCCAATTATGGTGAAAAATTTATTGCGGAAATTCGCACCTACCGCCAAGAGCAAGGTTTGCCAGAGCAACAAGATAATTCTACTCCTTTTTTAGGCTTACCTTCCGAAACTGAATTATTGACTTTACAGTTACACCAACAAGGTCTTAGTGTGACAGAAATTGCTGTAAAACGTAATCTTCGCCCGACAACAATTATTCGTCATCTTTCCGATTTAATAGAGAAGAATCAGTCAGTAGATTTTAATTTGTTAGTTCCTATAGAAAAGCAGCAAAAAATTTTGCAAGTCTTAGAAATTCTTGGTGATATTTCCCTAACACCCATTAAAGAATATCTAGGTGATAACTATAGTTTTGATGAAATTCGCTTGGTAAGAGGAAAATGGCGACGGGAAAGTCAAAAATAATATGCGTGTTATTTTTTTAGTATATCAGTATAAACCCGTAGACTTAATTCTTGTCTTTATAATAATCTTTACGTTTTTTTTGCCCAAGCATTTATAAAAGCTGGGTACAATTGCGTATAATCAAGTAAGTAACAGGATATGTTCAACCAAATATTTACGGGTTTTGCTGATTATGAAAGTGTCAACGAGAGTTATCTTAGGCAAAGGCAACTCAGAGGAAATACGGGTTTTTGGCTGTTATGGAGCTATGGAGTCGGCGTTGTCATATCAGGTAATTTCACTGGGTGGAACTCTGGTTTGATAGCAGGCGGCTTTTGGGGGATGGCAATTGCTACCCTGCTAATGGCAATCATGTATATATGCCTAACCTACAGTCTGTCTGAAATGTCAGCGATGCTCCCGTATACGGGAGGGCTTTACTCCTTTACGCGCACTGCCTTTGGTCCGTTTTGGGGCTATATATGCGGTGTAGCCATGATTATTGAGAACGTACTTGCTCCAGTTGTAGCTGTGATTGCTGTCACCAGTTACTTAAAACCGTTAATTCCTGGTGTACCGACCTATCTTGTGTGGGTGGTGATCTACGCTATTTTCACAGCGATTAATATCTGGGGGATGGAACAGACTTTCAATCTGGGTTATGTGATCACGCTCATTGCGCTGATAATCTTAACAGTATTCTATGTATTAATACTGGCATTGGGCATTTTCAAAATGAACCTTCTTTTCAATGTTCCTGCTAATACAGGGCAATTGGCAACGTGGTTGCCCAAAGGTGTGTCAGGGATTTTCGCCGCGATTCCTTATGCTATCTGGTTTTACCTGGCAATTGAGCAACTTCCACTAGCTGCTGAGGAAAGCCGTCACGCCTCTGAGCAGATTCCTCGTTCTCTGATAGCAGCCATGTTCACTCTGGTTGTCCTTTCAGTATTTACCTTGGTATTAAATTCTGGCGTAGGCAATGGTGCTGTTGCTGTTGGTCAATCAAGCGCTCCATTGGGATATGGGTTAGAAGCTTACTTTGGTAAAGGTCCGGTTACTACCTTTTCCACAGCAGTCTTAATGTCTTGTGGCTTGCTCGCTAGCTTCCATTTTACGATCTACGCCTATGGACGAACATTCTTCTCTCTTGCCCGTGCTGGATACATCCCGCGCTGGCTAGCGGTTACTGGCAAAAGTTATACCCCTTACAGGTCATTACTTTTGGGTACGGTAGTTGGATTGATTTGTGCAGTTACTATTGATGTTTTAGGGGGTTCAGTCAAAGATGTCATGTTAAATATGGCAGTTTTTGGGGCATTAATCATCTATATTTTGGTGCTATTGAGCTATATCAAGCTCAAGAGTACTCATTCCAATTTACGAAGACCGTATCAAAGTCCACTAGGGATTTGGGGTGCGGCTGTTGGTGCTTTACTGGCAATCGTTGCCTTGCTTGCTTGTTTGTGTGTACCCGCATACCAGCCTGGTGCTTGGGGTGTTGCTACCTTCATAGTCATAGCAATTCTGTACTTCTTGTTTTACAGCAGAAATCACTTAGTTGCTCAGGCTCCCGAAGAAAAGGCAGCACTCACAATAATCAAACAGCAAGTTTAATAGTTATCAGTGAGCCAGCGCTCTTTGGAGGGTCTCCCGCTCTCACAGCGACTGCGTATGCGCAAAGCGCACGCCCAGAGATCTAAAGCGCAGCGGAACCGGAGGTTCTCCCCGATAGCCGTAAGGCGTGGCCGTTCCCACTAGGGTTATAACTTTGAGTTATCAGCCATAGCAGTCCTAAATAATTCATAAGAATATCTTTTTGTGTCTTCCCTACATTTCCTTTGTGGTAGCCTGCGGTAAGCCCGGCTCGTCACAAAGCGACACCCTACATTTGACGCATCTACATTTAACGCATCTACCATTTAAAAAAAACTTACAACTCAAATTGGATTGCGATATTAGTTTTCTCGGTTGGATAACGGTTGGAATATCAGTTGATAGTGCTTGATGAATTACGTAATGACTTCTTGGTAATAGATTTAAAATTCAAAAACCATTAATTATTTTGAATTATGAATTTTGAATGGAAGCGATTTGCGTGAGTCATAACCTGTTTAATCTTTGCCCAACACTCCTAGCGTGTTAGGGCAAGATTTTCATATCTTTGTACAGCCAATATTTGATATGAGTCACACAAAATAAAGGAGGATTTATCATGACTAGTTTAGTTAGCAATCTAGTACAGCAACCTTTAGACTTGTCAGTTCTGACCACACCAGAATCGCATTTGTTGCTTAAAGAGTGGAATCAAACTCAAGCAGATTTCCCAAAGAATTTATGTATTCATCAGTGGATTGAATTACAAGTAAAGGTGACTCCTGATAAAGTCGCAGTCATTTTTGAAGACGAACAGCTGACTTACAGGGAACTGAACCGCCGCGCAAATCAGCTAGCTGATTATTTGCGGAGTTTGAATGTAGAACCGGAAGTTTTGGTGGGAATTTGCTTAGAGCGAGCCTCCTACGGAGGAGCTACGCTAACGCTAAATCTTTTGATTGGGCTTTTAGGTATTCTCAAAGCTGGTGGAGCGTATGTGCCATTAGATCCTGCATATCCCCAAGAGCGCTTGGAATGGATTTTAGAAGATTCACAGATCAAGGTGCTATTAACCCAACAGAATCTACTTGAGCGGCTGCCAAAACATCAAGCGCAAGTCGTTTGCATTGACACTGACGAAGAAATAATTGCGGTAGCAAGCGAGGAAAACCCTAAAACACAAGTCACTCCTGAAAATTTGGCTTACATACTGTATACTTCTGGCTCTACTGGTAAACCCAAAGGCGTGCAAATTGAGCATCGCTGTGTTGTCAATTTCTTAAATTCGATGCGTAAAGAGCCAGGACTGACACAGGAAGATGTACTCCTGGCGGTGACAACTATCTGCTTTGATATTGCTGGACTCGAACTTTACTTACCATTGATTGTAGGCGCTCGGATTGTATTAGCAAGCCGTGAAGTTGCGAGTTCTGGAGAACAACTAAGCAAGCTTCTCGCAAAATCTGGCGCTACAGTTATGCAGGCAACTCCAGCGACTTGGCGACTGCTTTTAGCAGCAGGGTGGCAGGGAAATAAACAGCTCAAAATTCTTTGTGGTGGCGAGGCATTAACTCCAGGACTGGCAAATCAGCTGCAAGAATTGGTTCACTCCCTGTGGAATATGTACGGACCGACGGAAACCACCATTTGGTCCGCTGTTTACAAGGTAGAGCCTGGGAACATCCAAGTACCAATCGGCAGACCTATTGACAACACGCAAGTTTATTTGGTGGAACCTCAGCTACACGGTAAGTTAGATCCATTAAAACCTGTGCCTATTGGTACTGCGGGAGAGTTATTGATTGGTGGTGCTGGTTTGGCTAGGGGATATCGCAACCGACCAGAATTAAACAGCGAAAAATTTATTCCCAATCCTTTTAGCGACAAGCCAGGAGAACGTCTTTATAGAACTGGAGACTTGGCTCGCTATTTGCCAGATGGCAAGATTTTGTTCATCGGACGGATTGATGATCAAGTAAAAATTCGCGGTTTCCGTATTGAGTTGGGAGATATTGAGGCAGCCCTTAGCCAGTACTCAGGCGTGAGGGAAGTTGTGGTTGTAGCAACAGAAGACAATCCACCAGACAAACGCCTGGTTGCTTATCTGGTGAGAGAACCTAGCACCCAGAGATTATGTCTGAGGAACTTGCGCTCTTTTCTACAAGAGAAGTTGCCCAAATACATGATTCCGTCTGTTTTTGTCTTGATAAACTCTTTGCCACTTACGCCCAATGGTAAAGTAGATAGGCGATCTCTATCGAGAAGCCGCTTCGCGTCTACGCTATCGAGAAGCGGCTACGCGTCTACGCTCCAACCACCCAATCAAGATACACCTGTTTTAAACGACGCATTCGTTGCACCCCGTACCAAAGTCGAGAGACAACTCGCTCAAATTTGGACTCAGGTTCTGAGCATTAACTCAATAGGAATACATGACAACTTCTTTGAGTTGGGAGGACATTCTTTACTACTAGTGCAGATGCTGGCTAGGGTGCGAGAAACTTTCCAACTGGAGTTACCTGTGTTGAGTCTGTTCCAAGCACCTACTATTGCTGGACTAGCTGAAGCTATAGAAGGGCGAGGGGATTCTACAGATTTATATGCTGAAGCCGTTTTAGATCAGGCAATTCGTCCTGTAACTGAACCCCAACGGCTTTTCTTAACTGGGGCAACAGGTTTCATCGGAGCTTTTTTATTGTGCGAATTACTGCGAGAGTTCCCTCAAGCCAAGATTTATTGTTTGGTTCGTGCGACTAGTGCTTATGTCGGCAAGCAGAAAATTCGCCAAAACCTAGAGCGCTATTTACTCTGGAATAACGAATTAAACTCCCGGATTATTCCAGTTGTTGGGGATTTATCACAACCACTTTTCGGGTTAAATGAACAACAGTTTGGCGAATTGACAAGGGAAATTGATGTTATTTATCACAATGGGGCGTTTGTTAATTTAATTTATCCTTATGCTGCACTACGAGCAGTTAATGTTCTGGGAACCCAAGAAATTCTTAGATTAGCAAGTCTTTTCAAAGTCAAACCTGTACATTTCATCTCTACCTTGGATGTTTTCCAATCACCCGCCTATCAGGAAATGAAGGTGATTTTGGAGTCAGACGAACTCGCTGATTGTGAAGGACTCTCTAATGGCTACGCCCAAAGTAAATGGGTGGCGGAGAAGTTGGTGATGACAGCAAAGGAACGCGGCATTCCTGTGTGTATCTACAGATTAGGCACGATTGTAGGGCATAGTCAAACAGGTGCTTCTCCAACCAATGATCTGATATCCAGAATGCTCAAAAGCTTTATCGATCTTAAGATTGCTCCTGATTTGGATTTAACCCTCAACTTGACTCCTGTAGATTATGTGAGTAGGGCGATCGCCTACTTGTCAAGACAAAAAGGGTCTGTTGGGAAAGTTTTTCATATAGGAAATCCTCAACCGTTGCCTATGCGCCAGCTAGTGAGGAGTATCAACGATCTCGGTTATTCTGTCCGCTTCATCAGCTATGAACAGTGGCAAACAAAGCTGTTAAATAGTAATATTTTTCAAGACACTGCTTTGAGTCCTGTTGTATCTCTATTTACTGAAAAAATGTCTCCCAAACAACAGACTTATTTAGAGACATCCGCACTTGTGTGCCAAACATTCGACTATCAAAACACCTTGAATGGACTGGCAGGTACTTCCATTGCCTGTCCACCAGTCAGTTTAAAATTGGTGAACTACCTACACCTGTCTGAGACAGACAAGGTGTAGGTAGTTCACTTACCTTAAAAAAGGGGTGCGTTAGCGAAAAGAGCCATTATCATATTTTACGTTGTCTAACACTAGGGTTTTTAAACTCCTCATGAGTGCGCAAATATGCCTTATCGCACTATTTAGAACATTTTTGATATTGGAACAATAAAACCCGCCACTGGGGACAGGTTGAAGTCATATTGGTAATGTAAAACAGTATTAGAGTCTAGCTGCTAGTTAAAATTACTTGCTTTTTTAACTGCTTCCTTTAATTCTTCAAAGGTAATACCACCGGCGGAATTATACTGTGCTAGTAACTCTTGAGGGCTACTCGCACCTGTTTCTGCCAAGATAACCGCACTTAAGCCAGGACTGGAAAAAAGCTCATTAAGGGAGACTTTGCCATCTTGATCGGTATCTAAACTATTAAAAAGAGATTTCAGCTCTTGCTCGGTTGCCATAAGTATTTATCGGAATTAATTTTTCAATTTAATATCTCAAAATCTTGACAAAGACGCAAGGACAATCAAGGTGTACGCTGTGATACAGGGTGAACAGTATGCCAATGAAAAACGAATTGGCTCGGTTGAGCCAAGATTCTTACGCACTCAGAAATACCAACACAGCGCCCGACGAGATGGGCGTTTTTCAAGCCCGGACATATTGCGATAATGTACCTTTGAGCATTACCTGTAGAGCATTTGAACTCCTAGCCATCATATTCGAGTGGAAATGCCTTAATCTCATCGGATTTTTGCGGAGGTGGAGGAGGAGGATTCCCGGCTCCTCCCCAGACGACATTACCGCCATTTATTTGTCGTAGTTCTTGGTTTGTTAATTCATAGGCTGTTGACGCGATCGGGCTATCGACTGGGTTTTTAGCCTGTCTCTTACTTTGTTTGTTGATCATGATTTAAGCTTTTGCAACTTCGCTGCCATCAGAAGCTTACATCATAAAGTGCCCAAAAAAAGCCCCTTTAGAATCGCCTTGGAGGGCTTTGTTTTTTGTGTCTGGGGTGATTGTACCTTTGGTAAAAAATCAATAAATAATACATAGGTACTAAAAAAAGAGATTTAGTTACCTTAAAAAAGGGGTGCGTTCGCGGAAATATCCATTATCAATAACAATATACTGAATATGAAAACTACTAAGTAACTATTTCTCTTTCTACACTCGTAGCGGCTTCCTACCCGCTGGGACTTTGCAAGGTTCAGAGGTGCCATCAAAAACTGCAGTAAACTTACCCGGTAGCAAAAGCAAAAGTATTTCATCTGTTATCTAGAGCGGTGCTTTTCGCAAAATAACAAACTAGAGTCAATCTTTTCCAAACTTGCACAACCACTGAGCGCCATAGCCACATCTAATTCATCTCGGAGAATATCAATGACATGAGCAACACCAGCTTCTCCTGCTACGGCTAATCCCCACAACACAGGACGTCCCACAAGCACTGCTTTTGCTCCCAGTGCTAGTGCTCTAAGGATATCAGTACCTCTACGGATACCACCATCTAATAATACTTCAGCGCGATCGCCCACAGCATCTACCACCTCAGCCAAAGCATCAATAGATGCGACGGCTCCATCTAATTGACGCCCACCGTGATTAGACACAACAACTGCCTTTGCTCCAGACTCGACAGCACGAACAGCATCATCTGCCCGTAAAATTCCTTTCACCACCAAGGGGAGCGGACATAAAGACTCAAACCATTCTAAATCTTGCCACGTAACTGCAGGGTCAAGTTGCTGAGCAAAATAAGTAAACAATCCAGATTCCCCTTGTTTTTGAGGAATGTTCAACCCTGATAAATTTGTGAGATTAGCCAATTGCATATCTGGTGGTAGAGCAAACTCATTGCGCTTGTCTCGTTCTCGCCGTCCCAAAACAGGAGCGTCTACAGTTATACAAAGTGCTTTATAACCCGCAGCATAAGCCCTTTCAACCAAGGCACGAGTTAGCCCTCTGTCTTTGTGGATGTAAAGCTGGAACCATTGGGGAGTTTGAAGATTTGTGTCGTGACACACTGCTGCTACTTCTTCTATGCTTTTGGTAGAAAGAGTACTCAACACCATGCCAACACCAGCAGATGCAGCGGCTGTTGCTGTTGCAACTTCTCCTTGTGGATTGGCAAGACATTGAAACGCCATCGGAGCAATCAACAAAGGTATTTGAAGCGGTTGAGCTAAAACCTCAGTTGCTAGGTTGCGCTGACTGACATCTACAAGCGATCGCGGACGAAGTTTAAATTTTTCAAAAGCAGCGCGGTTATCCCGCAGTGTTACCTCATCCCACGCACCACTAGCATAGTAGTCCAAAGCCATTTTAGACAGAGATTTGGTCGCTAGCTGTTCGTATTCAAATAAGTTAAGTGGTTTAAACGATTTTTGTTTTTCCATGACCGCTTCATTGTCACAACATAGATAATTATGTTTTATTGTGCCAACCACTCAGCATCCATCAGATGCCTGTTCTTGTTCAAGGTAAGCAAAGTAATCAATTAATTGGGAGCCGAAAAGAAAACCGTCATGAAAGCAGCAATCGTTCGGGAAATCGGGCAAACGCCCGTCTATGGGGATTTCGCAGAGCCAGTGCCGTCCTCAGGCGAGAACCGCATCACAGTCACGGCCGCCGCCATCAGCCATGTCGTCAAAAAAGGGGATGATATGATGTGCGATTACGACAATTGATAATTAAGGTTTTCTATGTCCAACTACTCTCAAACACCATCACCTGCACTATTTTTAAATACAGTCAACGCTTATCAGCGTACGGCGGCAATTAGAGCCGCAATTGAACTTCAAATTTTTACTACCATTAGTGAAGGAATTGAGTCCGTTCAATCACTGGCACAAAAATGCCAAACCTCCGAGCGAGGGATGCGGATTTTATGCGATTATTTAGTTATCATTGGCTTTTTAGCTAAGGAAGCCCAAGGCTACAGACTCACGCCTGATACAGCCATGTTCTTGGATCGACATAGCAAAGCTTACATAGGGGATGGAATTGAGTTTTTATTGTCTGGCTTCATAACTAATGGATTCAATGACCTTGCTGCCGCTGTTCGCCAGGGTGGAACCGTAGTATCCTCCGAAGGAACTTTATCGCCCGAAAATCTAGTATGGGTAAAATTTGCTAAAGCCATGTCACCGATGACGGCAACGCCAGCACGATTAATCGCTCAAATGGTGAATGGGGATTCTCAAGAGCGTATGAAAGTGCTGGATATTTCCGCAAGTCATGGTTTATTTGGTATCGCTTTTGCTCAGCACAATCCTAATGCTGAAATTTATGCGGTAGATTGGGCACCTGTTTTAGAAGTAGCTAAAGAAAACGCACAGGTGCAAGGTGTTAGTGATCGCTACCATATAATTCCTGGCAGTGCATTTGACGTAGATTACGGTAATGATTACGACCTAGTTTTACTCCCAAATTTCTTGCATCACTTTGATATGGAGACGTGTGAGAAGCTTTTAAGAAAAATTCATCGGAGCTTGAGTGTTGATGGAAGAACCATCGTGTTTGAATTTATTCCTAACCCTGACCGCATTACACCACCATCAGTTGCTGCTTTCGCTTTAACAATGTTAGCGACAACACCAAGTGGTGATGCCTATACTTTTGCAGAATACGAACGTATGTTTAACAATGCAGGTTTTTCCCATTGCCAACTTCATTCACTTCCACCTACTGAGCAGCAGGTAGTCATTGCCAGTAAAGCGCGATAGTACTTTTGGCGATTTGCAATGATTAGAGGCTAAAGTTAGAACACCGATTCAGTAATCAGACAGAAGCAGAGGCAACCTCAGTAGTGTTAGTCAAAAATTTTGCAAGGACATGAAGATTATGAACAACAGCGGTACGGCGATGGCATTTTTCCCTGATTATACTCTTTTCCCAAGATCCCAAATGGGTTCTATACGAAGCTCCAGTTTCAGTCGGGTTTGAAATCCCCATTTTAAACTGTCTTCAATTTTGAATTTTGAATGTTAGCGTAGCGTGCCGTAGGCAGCGAATTTTGAATCGTTAATGTGCGGACTTACTCAGCATCCATCAGATGCCTGTTCTTGTTCAAGTTGAGCAAAGTAATCAATCAAAAACTGGCGAAATAGTCGCGCTGCCGATGATAAGTAATGTTCTTCTCGCCATGCAACACCAATTGTTCGCTGACAAAGCGGATTTGTAATGCGCAACTTGACTGGGATTAGTTCGTCAATACAACGCCACGCAAGTGCTGGAATCAATCCAACGCCGAGTCCCTTTGCCACTAAACCACGGACGATCGTTAACTCGTCACCTTCAAAAGTGACTGTTGGTTCAAATCCTGCTTGGCGACAGAGTTGATCAATCTGTTCCCGTAAGCTATAACCTGATTTCAAACTAACAAAGTCTTCCTGCGCCACTTCGCTCAAGCAAACATCAGCAAGTCCCGCCAAATGATGTCCGGGGGGAACTGCCAGAAAGATTTCTTCTGTCATTAACGAGATCCATCCAATTCCCTCATGCTTAGGCAAAAAAGACGTGATACACAGGTCGATATCACTTCTTGTGAGTTGGTTTAGCATCGTCAGAGAGCCGTTCTGGAAGAGACGGAATTTGACGGCAGGATGCTTCCGTCGATAGACACTGATGAGTTCCGGGAGCAATTGCGCACCAATAGTATGCAAAACGGCCAACCCGATTTGTCCCTGTTCTGGTCCTGCCATGTCGTCGATCTCGCGCTGTCCCTTCTCCAACTCATCAAAGATTCGCTGCACCCGGTGCAGATAAGCACGGCCGAACTGATTGAGTTGGATATGTCGTCCTACACGGTTGAATAGGGGAACTCCAAGTTCTTTTTCTAGGCGTGCGATCGCTTTACTAAGAGCGGGTTGCGCGATAGAGAGTTCCTCGGCTGCCTTTCTCATATGTTCCAGTCGAGCGACGGCTTGAAAGTAGCGCAGCTGTTGCAGGTCCATTGTTATCTCTTCTTTCTATTAATAACCATCAAGCATCAGAATGATAACAAGTTGTGTCTTGAAATTATCAAAATTCCACAGTAGACTCAGGCGTAGAAAAACGCAGGAAAAGTTGCTTTGAATAATGACCACTGCTCAAATGGAAATCGGTTTGTTTCGCTTTTGAAGTTTTGTTGAAAAATGATTGAGTTTGGGATCGTTTTTTATTTAGATTTTTTCCTCTAAACTAAGGGCTTTAAGTGTGAGACTGAGTGATGAAATGTTATCAACTGTTTTTGGTGCAAGATGTCAGCCTCTTACGGGCGCGGCAATCGCTCCCGTTACATATGGAAGAAACACAATGTCTCAAAATTCTTGCTAGATAAGGGTTTGAAAATGTGTTTCTTAAGAGTTAACAGATATAAATCAGGTTTTTGGGTTTTGAAGTTTTGTTGATAAGTAGATGCGCTAAACATGGTTAACATACCAAATACAAAAGAAACTATTGAGCTTGAGGTCGTTGCTATCTTATGACTGATTTCCGTGTTGAAACCGATAGTCTCGGTAAAGTGCAGGTGCCTGCTGACAAGCTTTGGGGAGCACAAACCCAGCGATCGCTAGAACATTTCAGCATTGGGGATGATTTGATGCCCCGCGAAATGATTCTTTCCTATGCAGTACTCAAAAAAGCCGCCGCCCTGGTCAATCAGCGGGGTGGACACCTGGAAAACCAGCAAAAGGATTTAATTGTTCAGGTTTGCGACGAGATTCTTGGCGGACAGCATCACGAGGAGTTTCCCCTGCATGTCTGGATGACGGGGAGTGGCACACAGTTCAACATGAACGTGAACGAAGTGATTTCTAACCGCTGCTGCCAACTTGCTGGAACGTCGCTAGGAAGTAAAAAACCCGTCCATCCGAACGATCACGTCAATATGTCGCAGTCGTCGAATGACTCGTTCCCCTCAGCAATGTGTATCGCTGCTGCACAAGGGACGAAGCAGCGTTTACTGCCAGTGGTACAGCAGTTGCGAGATGCGATCGCCAAAAAAGCGCAGGAATGGCAGGACATTGTCAAAATCGGTCGTACCCACATGCAGGATGCTACACCACTCACGCTTGGTCAGGAGTTCTCTGGCTACGTGGGGATGTTGGACGATAACTTGGAGCGTCTAGAGCAGAGCTTACAGGGTGTTTATCGATTGGCGTTAGGCGGTACAGCTGTGGGCACAGGCATCAACACCACGCTTGGGTTTGACAAAGAAGTTGCTCAGGAGATCGCCAATTTGACTGGTCTACCGTTTGTCACGGCTGCGAACAAGTTTACAGTTCAAGGCTCCCACGATGCCCTGGTTCAGCTTAGCGGTACTCTCAAGACGCTTGCCACTTCGCTTTATAAGATTGCCAACGACATTCGACTGCTTAGTTGTGGACCACGCTGCGGGTTTGCTGAACTCCACATTCCAGAAAATGAGCCAGGTTCATCGATTATGCCGGGTAAGGTGAACCCAACTCAGTGTGAAGCGCTGGCGATGGTGGCAGTGCAAGTCATGGCAAACGATATGGCTGTAACCTTCGGTGGTGGCGGTGGTTATCTGGAGATGAACGTTTACAAGCCGCTGATTATTTTCAATATCCTGAAATCCATCCGGCTGTTACACGACAGTTGCCATAACTTCCGGGTTTTTCTGATTGAAGGAACCCAACCCAACCACAAGCAGATGGATAACTTCTTGCAGCGATCGCTCATGCTGGTAACGGCACTCAGTCCGGTTATCGGTTACGACAAGGCGTCGCAAGTCGCGCACTATGCCCTTAACCACGATCTAACTCTTCGAGAAGCAGCGCTGAAGTTGGAATTTGTTAGCGCTGAAGAATACGACCAAATTGTCGATCCGAAAAAGATGGTTCAACCCAGCGATACTAAGAGCTAAACAACGAATAATAACACTCAAGTTAAATAAAAATTTTATGTCAGACAAATCGTTCAACAATAAGCGCGGAATTGATATCCTCCATGATTCGACCATCAACAAGTCTACCGCCTTCACCGATGAGGAGCGGGAAAAACTTGGACTCGTGGGGTTGGTTCCTGATGTTACCGAGTCAGAAGATTTGCAATTGCGCCGGGTGATGCAGCAGCTTGGGCACAAGAGTAGCGACCTTGATCGCTACATTTACCTCGTCAACTTGCTCGATAATGACGAGACGCTGTTCTACCGAGTTCTGATGTCCGACCCAGTACGGTTCCTGCCGATTGTCTATGACCCCACCATCGCCGAAGCTTGCCTTAAGTTCGGTCATATTTTCCGCCGTCCTCGCGGTATGTATCTGTCAATTGCCCGCAAAGGGCGTGTGAAGGACATCCTCCGCAATTGGCCCGTTGAGGATGTGCGCGTCATCTGCGTCACAGATGGCGGTCGGATTCTGGGACTGGGTGACTTGGGCGCGAACGGCATCGGTATCCCAATCGGCAAACTCCAGCTTTACACGGCGGCGGCGGGTGTGCCTCCCCAAGGTCTTCTGCCCTTGTATCTCGACGCAGGAACGAACAACGAGTCGCTGCTCAACGATCCGCTTTACCTCGGACTGCGCAAGTCACGACCTGCGACCGAAGAGCTTTACGCTTTTGTGGACGAGTTTGTTGACGCAGTTCAAGACGTGTTCCCGCTGTGCTGCATTCATTTTGAGGACTGGACGGGTAGTGATGCTGTTAATTTACTCGCCCGATATCGCGATCAAGTCAGCTGCTACAACGATGATATCCAGGGGACTGCCGGAATCGCACTGTCGGGCATTATCAGCGCTTTAAAGGTTACAGGCGGCAAACTCAAAGACCAGCGCATTCTATTTTTAGGAGCAGGTTCCGCTGCCATTGGCATCGCCAACTTGATTGCTAGCGCCATCACTCAAGAAGGACTCTCGACTCAAGCAGCGCAGGGACAGATTTCCATGTTTGATGTCAACGGGTTGCTCGAACCAAGCCGCAAGGACTTGTTCGAGTTTCAACAGCCATACGCCCATCCTCATGAACCCACCAAAGATTTTGTAGAGGCGATCAAATCGCTCAAGCCGACTGTCATTATCGGGGTGAGCACGGTGGGCAAAGCCTTTACTCAGCAAGTAGTCGAGGTTATGTCCCAAATCAACGATCGTCCGATTATCTTCGCGCTTTCCAACCCGACAGATCATGCAGAGTGTTCGGCTGAGCAAGCTTACAATTGGTCGAAGGGCAAGGCGCTTTATGCAGCAGGTGTGCAGTTCCCACCAGTCCACTATGGTGGACAGATTTTTTTGCCAGGTCAAGCAAACAACTCGTACATCTTCCCGGCAGTTGGGATGGCAATTTACGCGACTCAAGCCAAGCGAGTCACTGATGAAATGTTTACCGAGGCAGCCCGAGCCGTCTCAGACCAGGTAACGCCCGACCAACTCAAGCAGGGACTCCTTTTCCCGCCACAATCAAGCATCCTCGAAACCGAGATCAAGACCGCTGCACGGGTGGCAAAGGTGGTTTTTGACACTAACCTGGCTCGTGTCGAGCGACCAGCTGACGTAGAAGCCTTCATCCGTAGCCACGTCTACAAGCCGGAGTATCGCTCGCTTACTTGATGCTGGGTTTATCACAATAACCAAACAGTGCGATCTGCAAAGGAGCGCAGAGCCCCATATCGCCCGTAAATATTACTAGAACATCGATTCACTAATCCCAAAAACCCGGTTTATTCTTATTGAGTCAACGAAATTTCGGTCTTCCCAGTAACAGAAACCGGGTTTTTTAGTCACAATTATCAATACTGAATCGCTGTTCTAGGGTTGGCAATATACGGGCGTTAAGCGTAGCTCTCCGTAGGAATCGCCTGCTACTATTTATGCTGCGATGATTCGTTTAATATTTAAGTAGGTTGCGTGATTAAAATTACTTTTCCAAAACTTTCCAGACATCCTCTAAGAAAAACTTGGCACATCAGATTTCGCATTGGTTGAGGACAAAGTAGCCTGTGATGCTTCTAAGCGTTTATTTTTAAAATTCAAAATCACAGATAGTAACTTGGGAAACGCAAGACAGACTACAACGTTTATCAAAGTTAGGAATAGACCATCCATCAAATTCATAGATAACTCCCTTCTTCATAAAGGTGTTCTTTATATTTTCTTATTGTTAAACAAAATTCGTTAAAATTACGCAAAGCCAAATTTGAATTGATTGTTATGTCTATAAGTAACTTTTAATATAAAAGTTTTTGATGATAACCATAGAGGGAATAATTATTTCAGAAATAGGAATCCTCCGCAGATTTTTGCGAAGCTTCGTACATATTTATTGCTTCTTAAGCGTTAAGCGTTAAGCGTCCTGACTTTGTTAGTTCACTGATTCAGTATTCACCAATTGTGATCAAAAACCCGGTTTTTTATCATTGAGATAACGAAATATCAGTCTTTCCACCAACATAAACCGGGTTTTTGGCATTAATGAATCGGTGTTCTAGGCTAACTCTGGAAAATTAGATGTGGTTTATGTTATCAGTTAACAGTTAAGATTTATAACAATTATAAAAATAATACACTTTTGATGTAGAGATTTACGCATAAGTTAACCGATAACTTTACCCTGTTAACCAGGAGAACACCTGTCACAAAAACTGGGACGGAATTTACAAAACGGTTCTTTTGTCAAGGTGTAACTTGTGCAATACGGAAAACTGGTAATTGAAATTACCTCTTTTTGCCTTGTTAAGGTACTCTGCAATAACTGATTCTGCCTAGTTAAAGTAGCCAGAATGACAGATATGAGTTTAGGAAATGCAAGACATGCAACAATATTTATTACCGTCAACAGCAAAATGTCTATCAAAGGCATAGGTCGTCACTTTACTTTTACAAATGAGGTGCTTGTTGCTTTTATTCAAAAGCAATATTTCTGTAACAAGTTAAAAGCAAAATTTGGCCTTGCTTCTCTCTCAGATAAATTCACTATAACATAAAGTTTTGTTAATCAATAGATTCATCAAATTTTGAGCATTGCTATAGACAAAATAAAATGTGTCATTTTCAATTTACTATTTGAACCACAGATCGGAATATGCTGGAGATATAATAAACTTTCTATTTGGGAGATGTGTTATGTCGAAAACATACGATATTTCTTCTATAATATCTAACCTTTCTGAGCTAGAGCGCAGAAATTTACAGCGTTTGGCAGATTACTCGAACTTGAATTCACTGCCAGAAATATGGCCGTTGGTAGCAAAGCGATGTGGTGATACCGTCGCTCTTCGCGATCCTCATGCTAAACCAGAAGTTGTTATTACATATACGCAACTCTTTCAAAAAATTCAATATTTTGCTGCAGGATTGCAAGCATTGGGGGTGAAACCAACAGAACGTGTCTCCCTGATTTCGGATAATAGTCCGCGCTGGTTCATTGCAGATCAGGGCATTATGACTGCTGGAGCGGTTGATGCAGTTCGTAGCTCCCAAGCAGAACGAGAAGAACTTGTATTTATCTTGGGAAATAGTGGTAGTACAGCGCTGGTGGTGGAAGATTTAAAAACTTTCAACAAGCTTAAACAGCGTCTTGGTGATTTGCCAATTCAATTGGTCATCTTGCTGAGTGATGAAGCAGCACCAACAGATGAAACCCTGAAAATAGTAAACTTTACTCAATTGCTTGAAATTGGGACAAACCATAGCTTAACGCCAGTTAAGCAAAATCACGATACTTTGGCAACACTTATATATACTTCTGGTACTACAGGGAAACCCAAAGGGGTGATGCTTTCTCACGGTAATTTGATGCACCAACTGCTAATATGTGGGACGGTATTGCAACCAGAACCAGGAGAAGTTGTTCTCAGCATTCTCCCCAGCTGGCACAGCTATGAACGCACTTGTGAATATTTCTTACTGTCTCAAGGTTGCACCCAAATTTACACTAACCTGCGGTTTGTGAAGGGGGATTTGAAAGAATTTAAACCCAATTACATGGTAGGTGTACCACGTCTATGGGAATCAATTTATGAAGGAGTGCAAAAACAGTTCCGCGAGCAAAGCGCAAACAAGCAACGCCTGATTAACTACTTTATGGGCGTTAGCCAGAAGTATATCAAAGCGCGGCGAATCGCCCAAGGATTGAGTTTAGAGAATTTAAACCCCTCAATCATCGAGCGATTTGCAGCTAGTATACAAGCATCAGCTTTATTCCCTCTCCACGCTTTGGGAGAACGGCTTGTTTATGCCAAGGTACGGGAAGCAACGGGGGGAGAAATTAAGCAGATGATTAGCGGTGGCGGTGCACTTCCCAAGCACATAGATGACTTTTTTGAAACTATTGGTGTAGAGATTTTGCAGGGCTATGGCTTGACGGAAACTTCTCCCATCGTCCATGTGCGTCGTCCTTGGCATAATGTGCGCGGTTCATCTGGGGAAGCAGTACCAGGTACAGAAACGAAAATACTAGATCCGGAAACTCGCAAACTTTTGCCAGTTGGGGAGCGAGGTTTGGTGATGCTGCGAGGACCGCAAATTATGCAAGGCTATTACCAAAATCCTGAAGCAACAGCCAAAGCAATTGACAAGGAGGGTTGGTTTGATAGCGGTGATTTGGGTTGGGTGACACCACAAAATGACTTAGTTCTGACCGGACGAGCAAAGGATACGATTGTATTAACCAATGGGGAAAATATCGAGCCGCAGCCAATTGAAGATGCGTGTTTGCGATCGCCCTACATAGATCAGATAATGCTTGTTGGACAAGACCAACGCAGTCTCGGTGCATTGATAGTCCCCAATTTGTTAGCCCTAGAAAAATGGCTTCAAACTAAAAATCTGCATCTACGTCTGCCGGATGAAGCCGCCAAACAAATAAGTACTGAAGATCCCGCAGGTAAGACGGAAGTCACCTTGGAGAGTAAAATAATTCAGGATTTATTTCGGCAAGAATTGATTCGGGAAGTGCAAAACCGTCCAGGCTATCGACCGGATGACCGCATTGGTCCGTTCAAGCTCATTCTAGAGCCGTTTTCACCAGAAAATGGCATGATGACACAAACACTGAAAATTAGGCGACAGGTCGTGATGGAGCGCTATCACGATATTATTAACCCAATGTTTGCCTGATTATATCCCACCTGCAAATTATAGAGTGAACGTGAAACATTTATGGATGCCTCGAAATCTCAACTGCTGCTAAAACGCGTTGTTAACGTCAAAGCGATCGTAACTCCCCTTTGGAAAGAGGAAGTGCAGCAGCAACTGCAAACGCAAATTAATCAAATTGACCAGCAACTGCAACAAATCGACATGGAAGGACAGCGGGCGATTTCAGCAGTTCAAAAGCAGAGTCTGCAACCACCTGGTCCCCAAACCCTGCAACAAATTGAGAATATTCAAGGTCAAGTTAATCAAAAGAAAAGTGAACTCTTGGAGCAAAAAAATCAAAGTCTGCAAAATCTCCAGCAAGTCCAGTTTTTAGAGTTGGATCAAGAAGTTAACCAATTTCAAATGGAAAGCTTTTTTCATGTGGAACCAGGTGATAACTTGATTGGCAAATTGCAGGTAGAAGTTGTACTACGTGATGGTGTTGTAGAAGAAGTTCGCGGTGATATTTAAATTTGTCCTTTGTTCTTGGTTGTTATAGAGTGACTAAGACTAAGAACAAATAACTATTGACAGGTTTGGGTTGACTGTGGTTTGTGAGGGCTGCTTCCAGGTATACATTGTACCTGGGAGCCAGCCCAAATAATTTGCCACACACGAGGGGAACTCACAAAAAGCGATCGCCCAAAGGTTGTCAGTTCAACTCGATATTTCAGTGCTTTGAGAAAATTCTTTGCTGGCTCTATTTGCGTAATTGTTACTAACGCTTGATTGGGGTAGGGATAAAAGACCTCAACCTTGCGAGTTTCTAAGGTTGAATCCATGTTATCAAAGGCATTGAGCGCAAGATCTGCTGGATCACTACCTTGAAGAGGAGAGTTAATACTTTCCAGAGGCACAGTGTGATAATTTGCCCGCTCCGAGTTGACAATTTCTTGTGCTATGTTGACATCTGAAAACTGAGGTATTTGCCTATTGTTCATACTAGAAACCGCTTCAGATGGCTGGCGCTGAATGATGTAAACACCAGTAGCAGCGGTGGCAAAGATACTGAATATCACAATCAAAAACAACTTCAACTTTGCCGACATAAAATTTAACAGCCAATTAAAATCAGGTTAAATATTAATTTTGAATCTTAGATTAAGGTATGGTTCTTCTTCTTACTTATGAGTGGAATTTAGATTTTGACAGTCGTGATGAGAAATACAAATAAATAGACCTTGTGGTCTTAATATAGTTCCTCACCACTATTGAGCAACTAGAGGTATCAAAATGTAAGGGTATCAAAAAAATAAGAATGTTATTTATTACCTGGTCAAATTTTAATAATGACTGTCCTACACCCAAGATCTATGTTTCCCAAAACTGCGCCCCTAGGGTAGCGAGGTCAAGATACAATTCGATCTGACACAAACTGTAAAAGTCCATTAATTATCGATTCACCAAACCACTTATATGAGCATTTACGAAGTATTTATGCCGGCGCTAAGTTCCACCATGACCGAAGGTAAAATCGTCTCGTGGGTAAAATCTCCTGGAGATAAAGTGGAAAAAGGCGAAACAGTGGTGGTTGTCGAGTCAGATAAGGCAGATATGGATGTGGAATCCTTTTATGAAGGATATCTTGCTCACATCATCGTGCAAGCTGGTGAAACAGCCTCCGTTGGAAGTGCGATCGCTTTGTTGACGGAAACCGAAGCTGAAATCGAAACTGCATCTCAAGCTAATTCTGGGAGTACTGCGGCTATTGATGAAGCAACTGCAGCTATTAAGAGCCCAAAAATAGCAGAAACAACCACAGTCGCAACACCCCCTGCTTCTCAAAACGGAACTACCAGCCATACAAATGGTCGGCTAGTAGTTTCACCCCGTGCCCGTAAATTAGCTAAGGAACTGAAAGTTGATTTAAGTGGCATCTCTGGTAGTGGCCCCCACGGTCGTATTGTCGCCCAGGATGTAGAAGCAGCAGCAGGAAAGTCTAGCAAACAAGCCGCCACAGTGACTCCTGTCCCACCTCCACAACCAACGCCAACCATAACCCCTGTTCCACCTACACCCACTAAAGTTGCTCCTGCACCAGCACCTGCGCCGGCGATCGCTGCACTACCAGGTCAAGTAGTACCTTTTACTACTCTGCAAAATGCTGTAGCACGCAACATGGTAGCCAGTTTATCCGTACCAGTTATCCATATAGGTTACACAATTACCACTGATGCGCTTGACAACCTTTATAAACAAATTAAGTCTAAAGGCGTGACTATGACAACCCTTCTGGCAAAAGCTGTAGCGGTGACATTGCAAAAACACCCACTCCTTAATGCTAAATATTCTGAACAAGGAATTGTGTACCACTCTAGTATAAATGTTGCCGTAGCGGTGGCAATGGATGACGGGGGATTGATTACACCAGTATTACAGAATGCAGATATGGCGGATATATACTCTCTATCCCGCGATTGGAAGTCTTTGGTAGATCGCGCGAGAGCGAAAAAGCTCCAACCAGAGGAGTATAACAGCGGTACCTTTACAATATCGAACCTAGGAATGTTCGGTGTAGATAGATTTGATGCAATCCTACCACCCGGACAAGGTTCTATTTTGGCAATTGGCGCATCTCGTCCGCAAATCGTAGCAACACCTGAAGGTTTATTTGGCGTCAAGCAACAGATGCAGGTGAATATAACCTGTGATCACCGCATTATCTATGGTGCTGATGCTGCGGCGTTCTTGAAAGATTTGGCGAAGTTGATTTCGACAAATCCTGAATCTTTGATGTTGTAGTTCGGATGAAAATCAAACCGCCTTGGCTCACAATTGAATCAAGGCGGTTTACAGTAGGTAAAAAATTTGAAGATCGTTTTTGTTTTGATCTCGTTTTCAGGCACAGCCTGAAAACGATTTCACTGTCTGCAAGCCGAGTAGTAAACCGTAATCCAGCACTAGGGTTAATAGGGTAATTACAAGAAATAACAGCAGCACTGGGGCTAATTCTAAAGTTTGACTCAGTGTATGGACACGACCAAGCAATATCAACTGTATTGGACAATAAAGTATCCTAAGTCTTTGTAGCAAGGTATATCAAAGCTTGTGAAATACTTGGAATTGAATGAATAACTCCATAAAACCCAGCCGCCTGTCATTTAACTTATCAAAAAATCGCCTAAACAAAGCCCTCACTGCTGCCAATATTTCTATGGTGATACAGAACCTAACCGAGACATTACGATTATGGCGAGGGTAGTAACTCCAAATTGCGCCCACCGTTTAAAGCGGTACCCAATCAGTCGTCACAACTCTTACACCTACAATTACCAACGCTAGCACAAGCACCTGCAAGGTCATCAACTTTCCACTTGCATCAACGGCGACTCCTGCGTATTTTGCCGCCAGAAAAGACTTACAGGTAGACGCTAACTTCATCCTGGCTCCTAGATCTGTTAAACATCTTAATGAGAAAGCAGTCTATGGGTATATGAGTCAAGCAATGATATGGACGCCACAGATAGAAAACGAGTCGGTAAAACGAAACTCGCCAGTGTCTTCCTCACAACAGCTTTCTGTAGACGCCCTAATGATCGCTTTTGTAAAAATGGGGAATTTTTCAAAACCAGGACATTCATTTTATATCAATCGCGTTTATCAACGTGGATTGCTAGCGATGGCAAGCTTATTTATAAAGTGGGAACAATCACAAATACAAGCGGTTGTTGGTCTATTTCTTTTAACTCAACTTCCAAGGTATAAGTCTGGTTTGGTTGGGTGTTGTGTAATTCTACACTTAGACATCCCGGACTCGATGACTCAGCTGTTGCTTGGGCAGCATCTCCTTGAAGCTTCACAATCGCTTTAGAGGGCAATTCAGTTTCAACTCTTAGCTTCGTCACTTGAGCTTGAGTTTGGTATTCTACCTTTAGGGTCAAAACACCTGCACTTGTAAGCCATTGCCTTTCTACTACTGGGTTGGTAGCTGAAACTGGCAGAGTTAGATTTTCTATTAGCTGTTTTGCAGCCAGCAACGAAAGCGCCATCTGTTGCTGTGGCTGTAAGTCTGAGTAATCACTCTCTAAATTCGGCATACTTTCTAGAGCATCCACAGAACGAGAGGGAGTTCTTAGCACTATTCCTGCTAAGTCATTCAATGTTTGATATTCTTCAGGAAAGAGGCTCTCCACAGCCGCAACGAGTTTTGCCCCTAACGGTATAGAAGAGGCAATCATCGCCTGACACTTCTCCAGCAATTGCTGGAAAATTCTTTCCGGCAGTTGAATCGGCAGATTCAGCTTAGATTGCTGTACTGCCCAGCCCCAAACCGGAACCAACTCAAGCGCTGGCTTGTCTAGACATTCGGGATACTCTATAAGCTGAGCTTCCCAAGGGAATAATGGTGGATGATTTTGAATTTGAGTTTGTAACCGACGTTTAAGGACGGCTTGGAAACGTTCTTGCACAGTAGGAATTTCTCCCAGTTGAATAGTTCGGGGTAGACACCTTAACTCAAAAGCGCCACCGTTTAAGGCGGCGGCTGTTTCATTAATATGTTCTACCCCTTCATTTTCCTCACAATTGACCAATTTTGGATCGTTGGTTTGGGCATTTTTTGCCAACAACCAAGCGATTAATTGGTTTTGTAAGGATTCTGAGTCACTATTCATGGGTAGATGCACCTGATCCGGAAATTAGAGAGTTACGAATTTCCCAAGCTTGTTCAAGAATTTTAAACCACCGTTTTTGCATTTGTGCCATCGATAATCCTAAAGTTTTGGCAATTTTTTCATCCGGATGACCTTGTTGTTTCAACTCTAGTAAAGACTGTTGTTTCTCGTCCAGTTGAGCCGTATACACTTCCCATTGCTGAGGAGTTAAGCCCAAATTTGTCTGTAAATCTGCTTCTAGCCACTCGTGAACCAATTCCCAGCGATGCAATAAGGCAAACCGGATTAAATGGTATTTAAAGCGCTGCTGCAAATAATCCCGCTGGCGAGCAGTTAAGCCCAAGATCGACTCAATTTCCTGCGCTGATAAATCCTGGAGGCGCAAAGCAAAGTAATCAGCACAATCTGATTGTTGCCGCTCTTCCAAATAATTCATGAGTTCAGTAATCACGACAGAGCGTAACGTATCTTCTTGAGGTTCTGGCTCTGGTTGTGTCGCCATCGCACTTCGCAACTGCTGCACTGCTGGATCTTCCCAAGAGCCATCAGCTTCGTTGCCACTACCTTCTGCTGCTTGTTCTATGTCTACGCAGGTTTCCGGCGGTTGTTGTTGAGAAAATGTTTGTGCTCGGAGAATAATCAACTGTTGTTGACGCCCTGGTAAAGGAATCCTTCGCTTAGCATAGCGTTCTGTGAATGCCATGTATTCTGCTAATTCCAAAAGTGTTTGAGGACGGTAGGTAGTGCCTAGTTGATTCTCCCGTCGGAAGGCGTTTAATGCCTCTAGGTAAAAACTCTGCAAGAAATCTTCGATGACGACGAGCCGCCCTTGATAACTCAATTGTCTTTGGGGAGGATTGATGTAGCGATAAATAATCGCACTCAAAGTACTGTGTAACTCTACTCTGCCCCGATTGGAACCCAACTCGTAGTACCTCAAACACTGTTGTAAGCGATGTCGGGCAAGGGTCATTGCAGAATTTTCTACAGTCCCAGCAGCTTGGATGCGCTTGCTTTCACTGCAAATTCTATTAACTTCGGCAGCAATTCGTGTTGCCACATCGCGGCAATTTTGCTCCGAAGCTTTGGTTGATTGCTGAAGCTCCTTGAAAAGGAGTTGAAATATCGCCTCCACGCCGATAGAACTTACTCCCTGAATTGTTATGGTTGCGGCTGAATTCATAGTCTGGTGTTTAGAAAGACCCTAACATAGTTATGTACCACCTGTAAGACTGAGAGTATTGGGTTGAGGATTTTGCGTACAACTCAAACGTGCCGAAATCGTGTGTTATGGAATAAATCGGAATTTAATCTTGCCAAATTTTGTTTGATTGTTCGCTTTTGATAGATGTTATTGCCACTACCCATTCACCAGTTTACAGGTCATTATGGACTTAAAAGCACAAATTCAATTGCTAATTGACAATGCACCCCAAGATGGTGTTACTCCGCAACTTGTCACAGCAATCGCTCCTGTCCTCAGCGCGATCGCTCGGAAATTACGCCACTCCCAGTACTATATTCTTCAGAACATGGAACAAAGCTGGGTTTTGACTACCTACCGCGATCGCGCAAATCCACAGTTGGAAAAGCGCGTTATTTATGCTTTCCCTAGAATACAGGATGTCCCACTGGGATCATCTGCTGGGCTTGACCCTCAATTGATAGCTGCACCAATCCCTGTCACTCACATTTTGTTCCAACTGGTAGCAATGGAACCCGTAGATAGTATAGTTTTTTTTGAAACCCCTGGCATCACCACCAACTCAATCGAAGTTCGACGAGCCCAGGTGCAACACTTAATTCACCAACAGTTACAGCAAAACCGAGTAAAAAAACAAATTCCTCCAGATATTGCCTGACAACAGGAGTGCAGGGCGAGGAAGATAAGGAAAAAACACATAGAATTCTTCCTACTTAAGTTCCTCGTTTCCCCTAATAGAGCCTACTCAATACGTAATCAGCTATCTTCATCAGGGTTTGCCAAGATTCAGAGGATGGAAGATCCGCAAGATGCTCAACAGCTAGCTTCGCATGATGTTCAGCTAAGTCTCTTGAGCGCTGAATACCTTGACTGTCGTGTATCAAGGATATAGCTTGCTCTAAGTCCCCTTTCTGGGCAAACTCTCTGTCTATCAGGACTTCTAAATACGGCTTTTCTTCCAATGCGAATAAAACTGGCGCAGTTAAATTACCACTTTTCAAATCCGACCCTGCTGGCTTACCCAAGGTATCTGTCGAACTTGTGAAATCTAAAATGTCATCTACTATCTGGAATGCTAAACCAAGGTGACGTCCGTAGCTATACAAATGTTCGGCTGTTTCTTGGGAAACATTGCTAAGTAATCCAGCTGATTTTGAACTATTAGCAATTAATGACGCTGTTTTGTAGTAAGTTTTTTTGAGGTAAGTGTCAATCGATATATTTGTATCGAAGCGATTCAATCCCTGCTGAATCTCGCCACTGGCCAGATCCATAATTACCTCCGACAGCAGTTTCACTACCTCCAAATTGTCCAGATTGGCTAGATACCAGGAAGATTGAGCAAACAGAAAATCTCCTGCTAATATTGCTATTCTGTTGCCAAATAAACTGTGAACAGTGGGAACACCACGTCGCATCTCGGATTCATCTACCACATCGTCATGTACTAAGCTTGCTGTGTGAATCATTTCTGTAATCTCAGCTAAGCGTCGGTGACGAGGCGTAATGTCTTGTTCGAGCATGGTCGCCCGCGATATCAGCAGAACGATCGCCGGTCTTATGCGCTTTCCCCCAGCTCCAAAGAGATGTTCGGCTGCTGCACAAAGGATCGGGTGACCGTTTCCAACTAGCTGTTTCAAGTTGTCTGCTAGTATTTGCAGGTCGGCTTCCACTGGGGAAAAAAGGGAGGTGGCTGGGGTCATGGATGGGCAGACTCTGGCTTTAGTTACGAAAGTTTACATATCCTACACTTATTCTAAGATAACCCTGTCTTAGCGGAAAGTTTTCATGAGTCATTAATCATTAGTTTTCTGCATGCACTCGTGCGCCAGTTGTACAGACGCTTTTTCAACAAGCAGGTCATTTGACGGCAGCTTTGCTCCAGAACTTGATACACTACTTGCACTTAACGAGGAAACCCCAACGCCCTTACTTTGTATATCACTCACTTGTGGCACGGCTGTGGTTGGGTAAAAATAGCAAAAAATCTGCACAAGGGAGAGGAAAAATTGCCCAATGGATGATATTTTTTGTATATAAGTTAACATTTTTGTGATTTTTCGGTCAAGGTCGTGGACTTCTTAGCCGTTAACTTGTAATTAGGTGAGTCCAGCACAGGGCAGTCCTTGTTTCCCGACAGAGGCGACTGGTGAGGCAGTGCGCTCTCATGGCAACTGCGCTCTATGGCTGACGCCATAGGGCTCTGCTGTTGGGCACTGCAGTTTTTCAGTACGAGAGATGAAACGCCTGTAGCGTGCAACCCCTTCCCCCCCCTACACCCCAGGACTGTTTCATTCCCTCAAAGGCTCATCACGTCAAGGGTTAATGTTGGCAATAGCTCCTTACTTCCTGGAGAAAAATTGAATTTTCTGGGTTCAAATGTAGATTTTCTATCACTTGTGCCCCAAAAATCATCGCGCTACCTATTGACAAATGCTCGCTACTTATCGAATGAAACAGCCCTGCCCTACACCCCTAGTTCCGGTCAACGAAACTTTTATTTTTGTATAAAATTATAAAAAAACGTATGCAAATGCTAGTATATTCTTTGATTTATATGATGTTTTTCATACTTCGCTTGATCAGACAATACCCCTGATCCAGTTAAGAAAATTTCTGTATCTTAAGCAAAACTTTATCTTAGACCGGAGATTCTTGAAGTAAAGATGAAAACGAGCCAGGAAAAGTCCCACATCTTTTACTCATCACTTATTATACAAAATTTATCTTTTTGGAAAAATTATAAGCCAGATCTTGTATAACCTACAGTAGAAAATTTCAAATTTAGCAGAAAAAATAGCCAAAAACTTAGGGTCGTTGTGTTACGCTAACATAAAGGGATTTAAATTTTTCGAGATATTCACATTACCAGAGAAAAATGCAGTTAAGTGTTTTTACTTATTAAGTACTGTGATTTTGAATATAGTACTGTAGGCTACATTCAGTGAATATATCTCATTGATTATAGTCTCAGTACGTAAGCCTATACAGTTAGAGCCGTACGCTTCCCCATAAAGGGATAATGCTGTGCTTGCTTAGTATAGCAAAAGTGCATACCTTGGACAACAAAATAAAGTGTTTGCGCAAAAATGCAGACTAGGTAGACTGCTCAGGTTGTAGTTAAAAATTGCTTTTTAGGAATTTTTAACTACTATTGTCGGTATAGTTTGCAACATAAATTGAATAAAAATACATTTAGGAAAGAGAGATAGCTCTCTACCTATAGTTTTGCAGTGTCAAAAACAGCTATCAAAAGTAAGTTTGTGTAGTTGTGACTCTGCTAAATCTTATTGGATTTTATATTTCTTATACACAAGTGTTAGTAAAAAATGGTTTACGGGAAAATGCCTATGATAGTTTTTATATTAGCTTCTGGTTATTTGTTAGCAGTTTATCTACTATTAGCTCTAGCAAAGAGAACCGGAAAAAAAACTACTGCCACAAATGTTTCTTTAGGGATGCACTCCAAACGGGGCGCGCATAATGTCAAGTCCGGATAATTAGTAACGATAAACACAGAGTATACAAATATAACCAAGACCTAAATAAATCACCCATGTTGCCTGAGAATTGGGTGTAGGATTTAGAAGAATACCAACAAGCGTGTTTCTATTTCGTTGTGTCGTATTCGCAATAGGGTAGTGTCAACTAACCTTCATCACTCATTAATCATTTAGTCAAGGTTTTTTCCCTTGACTAAATGATTAATTAACGAGATATCATAGGCTAGAAAAAGTGACATTTGTCAACTGTACTGCCTCAGTAGCTGGAGTATAACCCAACCACTGTAAAGAGGACTGCGCAAATTGTTGTGGACAACCACTGACCGCAAAGCGAGTTGGCAAAGGTGGGTAGGTATTTCTCAAGCCCAAGATATCTAAATCCTGAGCACAAGCAGCAACGACATATTGTGCGGGATCAACTAGCTTGACGTGGGAGGGGAGGAGCGATCGCAAAACTGGTGCCAACAGAGGATAGTGAGTACAACCATACACTAATGTGTCGATTTCATGGTGCAATAGTGGTTCTAGATATGAGCGTACCACTTGTACTGTGTAGGGTTCATAAATGCGGTTTTGTTCAATTAGCGGTACAAACTCTGGGCAACTCACTTGCCAAACTTGTACATCGGGGTTTATCTCTAGGATAGCATGGCGATAGGCATTGCTTTTCGCTGTTGCAGCAGTGGCAATCACACCAATGCGCTTTCCACTGTTAACTGCTGCTCTTGCTCCGGGTAAGATCAGACCGAGAATTGGCACAGAGAATTCCTCACGTACCGCCTCCAGTGCTAGGGCTGAACTCGTGTTACAAGCCATAACTACCATTTTGACATGCTGTTGTTGCATCCAGGTGAGAATTTCACGCGCAAACTGTAAAATTTCTGTTTGCGAGCGAATCCCATATGGAAGTCGAGCTGTATCCCCAAAGTAAATAATCGATTCATTTGGGAGTTGACGGTAAAGTTGGTGTAGAACTGTTAAACCACCTACACCACTGTCAAAAATACCAATTGGGGCACGTTGCGGTGCTTCAGAAAAATCATAAAGATTACCTTCAAAGGTAAAAGATGGAAACACAGGCGGATATCGTTAATTTGATAGTTGTTAGTGGTTAGTTGTTAGCTACTAGTGATGAATCGTTAATGGTTAGTTGGTAGTTCTCAACGCTTGGTTGTTAGTGTGTTAATTGTTTCACTCACGACTACCCACTACCCACCCTAGTGGGAACGGCCACGCCTTAGAGCTATCGAGTATGCAAGCAAGTGCACGCCTTACGCTTATCGGGAAGCGTCTGGTAGAGGAGATACGCCACTTTGCTTATGCTGCGGAACCATGCACAACGGTTCCACAATGAACGTGGAAATCACCAAGACCTCGCTCGGCGACTACCCACCGCAAGTGGCTCACTATCTACTTACCTTTGCCGCAAGTACAGTAATATACCGTTAGCAATTGCTTCTGCCATTCGATTTTGGTATTCAGGGCTTCCCAGCCTAGGATTATCCTCCTGACCAGTCATGTAACCTGTTTCTACTAGAATCGAGGGTATAGAATTTTTTCTGAGAACATAGAATCTTGCTTTGCGTACTCCTCGATCTTTGATGGTGGGGATAGTTCGGAGAATATTACTGTGGACAACACGAGCCAGATCTAGCCCACTGTCAAAATAGTAAGTTTCCAATCCATTCACGTCTGGGCGACGATCAACAGAATTAGCGTGAACGCTGACAAATAAATCAGCATTTGCTTGAACTGCTATGTCCACCCGTCCCTGAAGGGTAACAAAGTAGTCAGTATCACGCGTGAGTGCAACCTGTATGCCATTTTGCTGTAAGATGCTCGCTATTCTTCTGCCAATAGGTAAAACAACATCTTTTTCCAACAGTCCACCCAAACCAGGAGCGCCAGAATCGTGACCGCCATGTCCTGGATCAATAACGATGACAACGCGTCCATTAGGCACGCGGGGACGCGGCATTGGCTGCGGTATCGTCTGCGGCATCGGCAGCGGATTGTTCGTCATTGATCCTGAGGATAATGGTTGTGGGTTTGATCGTGGTAAGGGAGGTAAACCAAAACGGGGAGTTAATGGAGAAAACGAGCGTTGTAATTCTAAAGACAAAAGCTGACTACTTAGTTGATTGAGTTGTCCAATTCGCACTCCTCCTGCTGGTTGGATGTAGACGGCAACACTACGGGGGTCTTGTTGTTGCAGGCGTACGCGCAGAACTGGACTACTGGCGTCAAATCTTGGTCCTCTAACGCTACCTGCCAACTTAGCATTGGGAATGATGATCCGATATAGACCAGAAGCTCTATCCCAACCACTGTTAGTAGATGAGAGAGGTTGGTCGCCTCTAATAAGGAGTTGCCCACCACTAGCAGTCAGTTCTACAGACTCAATTGTAGATAGTGAGTCACTTGCTGGCGGGGTTTGGTTGGAGCTTCTCTGGGTGACATTCCCAGCTATGTCTGAATTAGGAAGATTACTACTATTACCCGTAATCTCTCTGGACAATTTGCTTGCATCACCATTAGGCAGAAGTACCAAACCGCCGAAGCTACTCATGCTTGCTCGCCAGTCAGGGCTATTTTTGTCTACCCACAACGTCATACGAACACCAGTAGCTGTTGTTCTTAGTTGAGTGAATTCAATACGTTTTATACCAAACTTATTGACTGCTATATTCTGCTGTGAAAAACGTGGTGACAAAGATGCACCAAGTATATCGATATTAAAAGCACTCTTGTCACTGCTGCGAAATGTCTGGATTTGAGGATTTGGACCATTTGTGCGGACAAACAAACCATCACCTGTAACACGTAAACTCTCAATTTGAGTCAATCCTTGAGCATTGCTGATAAGTGTTTGTTTTTGCGTTGACCTATCAGTAGGATTAACAACTAAATCTTTACTTGGTGTTGAATCAGTATTGACAATTACGTCTTTATTAGCTGTGGAGTTGTCAGGCTTTACCACACTATAGACATTAAAAGAACTGTTGCCAGAAGATGAAGGAACTTGTTCAACTTGTGGAGTTGGTAACTGTACTGTCCAACGATTAGAACTTTTGCCTTCAAATTTCACCTGCTTTGGATCAAGGCTATAACCTGGACTAAGTTCAATGACTATACGAGTTGTTTGTCCATCAAACTGACCGACACGAACGTTACGAATTGCAGTACTATTCACTTGCTGAATCAACTGCGAACGTCCAAAGTCGGTTCCAGGCAAATCAATAACCACTCGCGTGGGGTTGAACAGGAGTTGCGCTTGGGGTTGAACAGCACCTTCTGTGTTGATTTCTAATCGGTTTTGACTGGCATCAAAACGCCAAAATTGTAGTTTCGCAGCTTGAGCGTGCGATTGTAGCATGAAGACAGTAGTAGTTGCAACAGTAACAGGTAATAACCAGTTCATTTTCACAGTCTTTTCTCCTGATTCGTACTTCTGAGATCTATCAAGATGTCAAAGTTTAGGGAAATCCTCACACTAGCACCGCTCAAATCTTAGCTGCAAATACGTTATTAACTCGTAGAAAGATCTTAATAGCGCTCAACTGTGGCATGCCCTCTTAGTTTTTGTATGCTTTTTTGGCACAGAAAATGCAGTTTGCAAAGCATAGTCATCACACCAATCTAAAAATAATAGAGTAGTCAATCTTGGTCATTTTTTCTTAACTTTGTGAGAACTTTATATTAATTTGTCTGATTCCTAGATATCTTAGACTGTGTTCACTGATGTGGTAAACAGAGCACACTCTCTAGAGTACAATCTAGGGCTTAAGGCGAATCGCCCTCTGAAGTAGCCCAGACGCTACGCGCCACATTGGAGTTCTCTGCAAAACTTAAGGTAGTGGGTAGACTTGGACTTTGGCATTAACATAAGACTCATGTTGTCAAAAATTATATTTAATATTGAAACAAAATAGTAGTTTTAGATCAGATGGTGTTCCGGTGTCAGCGATTACCAGACTCCAGACATAATTTCTTACATCTCAGCACAAGAAAGTATTTTATAACACTAAATGTATGATTTGTGACAAAAAAACCGAAACTGATGTTTCGGTAAAATAGTTTACTTAATGATATTTTAACTACTTAGGCAGTTATCAAGGTTTCAGACACTGACAACTGCCTAAGTAGTTGTTTTAAGGCAGTACCAATTGGTACTCTGCGATTTCAAGTATTTTACTTTTGCTTTAAGTACTGAAGAACACCATCAGCGATCGCCTTTGCCATTTGATTTTGATACAGTCGGTTGGACAACTTAGCAGCGTCCTCACGACCAGTTAAATACCCTGTTTCCACCAAAATTGCTGGCATAGAATTTTTTCTTAAGACATAGAATCTGGCTTTGCGCACACCACGATCTTTCACATTGACACTTCGGAGAATGCTTTTATGAACGATCTGAGCTAAGCTCAAACCACTGTCAAAATAATATGTTTCTAGACCACTCACCTCAGGACGATCATCACCTGCAGAGTTAGCATGGACACTGACAAAGACATCAGCATTGGTTCGCTGTGCTATGTCTACCCGTCCTTGAAGAGTCACGAAAAAGTCCTTGTCACGAGTTAGTATTGCCTGTAAACCATTTTGCTGTAGAATTTCTGCCACTCTTTTGCCTATTGGCAAAATAATATCTTTCTCTTGAATACCCCCAATACCCAATGCTCCAGAGTCATGACCGCCATGTCCTGGATCAACAACGATGACGACTCGCTTGCTCCCACGAGGCTTCTGGGCTACAGGCTTGCTTGCTGGGATCGCTAATGCCGAAGGTTGTGGGTTTGTTCGTGGTATGGGTGGTAAAGCAAGTGGCGGTTTGATTGAAGCGTTACGTTCTAATCCCAAAGACAAAACCTGACCATTCAGTTTGTTGACTTGCCCAATTCGCACTCCCAATGCTGGTTGGACATAGACAACAACAGTACGGGAGTCTTGTTGTTGCAAGCGTACGCGCAGAACAGGGCTACTAGCATCGAAATTTGGACCTTTGACTGAAGAAGCCAACTTAGCATTGGGAATGGTGATGCGGAATTGATTAGATGACTGATCCCAACTAGTACTAGCAGATGAGAGACGTTGATCTGCTCTTATCAGCAGTTGCGTACCACTACTAGTCAGTTCTACAGCCTCAATTGTGGAGATTGCATCGCTTTTTGGTGTCTCCACAGCAGGAGTGGGAGGATTATCTGATGGAGTGCTGGAATAATAATTTCTGGGCGGCTCACTCGCATAACGATTATTCGGTAGAACGACTAAACCATTAGAAATGTCAGAACTGCTTGTGCTTATGAGCCAATCAGGGGTATCTTTATCTACTCGCAACGCCATGCGAACAGCAGGTGGTGTTTTTTGCAGTTGAATCATTTCAACTCGCTTGACACCATGCTTATTTATAGATCTATCGCGAGCGCCAAAATTAGGTGACAAAGTAGCACCAGGAATGTCAACAAAGATGGTTTTGCGATCGCGGCTGCGAATGATCTGAGTCTGAGGATTTCCACCACTGGTGCGCAGAAAAAAACCGTCCCCTGTAACTTGCAGACTCTCAACTTGAATTGTTCTTTCTGCAACGACAACAGCCTTAGAAAACTCAGGTTTTTTATCAGCGTCAGAATCTACTCTCAGCACACTGTTGTAAACATTTGTTGGCTGTGGGATGACCACTTCTTCACTTTTTGGGCTTGGTGGAGCTTTTGGGGTTGGGGATGGTGGTGAGGAGGCAACTCCCTCAGCTTGTGGTGTTGGTAATTGTACTGTCCAGCGACTGGCACTTTTCCCTTCAAATTTTACTTGCTTGGGGTCGAGGGTATAACCAGGATTCAGTTCAACAACTATACGAGTTGTTTGTGGGTCAAATTGACCAACACGAACAGAGCGAATTGCACCGCCTACTGACTCCGTCAACTGCGGACGTCCAAAATCAGTTCCTGGTAAATCAATAACCAACCGCGTAGGGTTAAATACGAGTTGCGCCTGGGGTTGAACTGGACCTTGAGTATTGATTTCTAATCGGTTTTGATTGGCATCAAAGCGCCAAGATTGCAATTTCGCGCCTTGTGCTGCTTGAGCAGGCGACGATAGCATCAACAGACTAGTCGTTACAAAAGTACCAGGTAGTAACCAGTGGGTTTTCACAGTGTTTTCTCCTGATTCGTATTTATGAGAGTCGTCATGAGTGGAGAAGCACCCAGAACACAAAACGCAGAATTCAGTACAGTGAATTAATAACTGATAACTGACTTGTGAGTTTTTTGCTGGTCAAAGTTTTGGTAAATCCTCAGACTATCACCGCCCACACCATTGCTTTGGTGGCACAAGCATCATTTTCTGATCTCATTAAGACACAGTTATAGTGATTATTTTTGAATATAATCCAATTTTGGTGATAGAAAAGCGTGTCATTTACCTAATATCTATTAAGGTTTTACCATTAGGAGTAGCTGTTGTTCTGTATTAATCCTTCTCAGATACTAAATTGAATGATTGGCGTCAAATTCTAACACGCTGCCAATAGTTTTTCATGCCGTTATGGCATTTTTTGTTGTTAGATATTTGATTGAGACCCTCCAGACGACTTCCCGACTTCTTAGCAATTTCCATAAAACTATCCGTCGGTAGCTAAACACTTCATCCATCAAAAAGAGATTTTTTATATTGTCTGATTTGGTAGTCGTCAATGCACCAACTGATAATACTCCCACTGTTTTAAGAGGAAGCATCCCAATATATGTAAAAATACGCTTGTCATTGTGTAGACTTTTACTGCTTATTCAGGGTGTGTAAACGAAGTGCAGCGTATCTCCTGCACAAACTCTCTTACCCACAGCATGACAATGAACTTAGAGAATTGGGATGTTATACCAACTTCTCTATAAACTTGCACTTAATATAATTAATCAGAAATGACGGTAAAACCCCAGGATGTAAAACCTGATCATTGCGAAATATTAAGTGCCACTTCATGGAGATTTAGTATTAGTCTTTTCTGATGTGAACTTGACTTTTCGGTGCACCTGTTTAACTGCTAAAGAAATACCTAATTTTGGATGAGTGAGCAAGAAGGAAGATAAAACAAAAGTAACATTCCTAATAGACTTTTTTCAGAAGTAGGTAAGGGGGTAAGAGATAGGGGGGGAAATATAAAAATCTTTCCCTTTTAACCTTTTTCCTTTCCCCAAGAAGTGCAAAAGTTATTTTTGCACTCTTGTCTCATCTTGTCTAATGAGTGCTGGCATTTAGAATAAACTCCTTTTTTAGTTTAAGGAGACGAAGACTTTGGAATCAAAGTTTCCATTAGTAATAGCAAAATTACAAAATATTCATATTTTGAAGTTTTGTAGATCATGAACTTGTCGTACAGCAGTGCGGATGATTTTTTTTCATAGTAGATAAAAAACTGACTGATAAGATTTTTAAGAATCATAACAGAGTGGAGCGTTAATTATGCTAGCTAGCAAAGCACTCCTGAGCTTGCCTCCTGAAGAAAAAAACAATCAAATTGGGGAGAACGCCTTGAGCTTTGACTAACCCACTTGGGGTGCGACGGCGCGGAGCGCAGACGCCCTTGGCGTATCGCTCCTTTGAAGCGTTGTACACCTATGAGGAATAATACGAACCTTGGATGAATGTGCCCGGAAATATCAGAAATTTTGTTGCTGGTATAAACTTCAACTTAAATTAGGAAGAAGAAGATATTACTTAGACAAATTTACAACTCAGTCGTTATCTAAGTACAGACGCTCTAAATCATGCGTCTGTACTCAAGAATTTTACTTATCGTCCTGAGAATCTGGTGATTCTATAGCCAACGATTTTCCGGAAGAATTATCTAAAAGCACTTCCTCTATTGCTGTAGCTGTTGTTGGTTCTGGAAATACGAACCGCAAAAGAGGAGGCGCAAGAAATGTTGTCAGAATGACCATCATAATAATAGCCGCCTCCAAAGGTTTCGAGAGAATGCCAATGGAAGAGCCAATACCAAGAAAGACTAATCCTACCTCACCTCTGGGAATCATGCCCACACCAATTGCTAAACGGTTGATTTGAGGTTGACCAAATACACTTAAGCCAGTGACAACTTTACCTAGGATGGCAACAATTATCAGAAAAACTGCCATCGCTAAACCTTCTTGGTTACTGGGAATTGCTGGGTTTAAAACTCCTAAATCAGTTTTTGCGCCAACAGTCACAAAGAAAATTGGTACCAGTATATCAGCAATAGGGAGAACTTGCTTTTGCAGTTCCACACGCTCATCTGTTTCGTCTAAGACCAAACCAGCAGCAAAAGAACCTAAAATTGCCTCTAACTGAATGGCAGCAGCAAAGTATGCCATCACAAAAGCAAAGACAAGTGCTGGTATCACTAATCCACCACGAGTTTTTAACTTGCTCGCAATTGCTACAAAGGTATTACTCAAAAGATTTCCTAGAACAATTGCGCCCACCAGGAAACTACTGGCACTAATGATCAGATAAATAACTTTACCGACATCCACCGAACCTTCTTTTGCAAGACTAGCCACCACTGCTAAAACGATAATTCCCAATACATCATCAATAACAGCAGCGCCTAAAATAATTTGTCCTTCTTTAGAGTTGAGACGCCCAAGTTCTGACAATACCTTGGAAGTAATACCAATACTCGTAGCAGTCAAAGCTGCTCCTGCAAAAATTGCTGGTACTGCTGGAATGCCAAACAAAGTCATCAATCCTAGCGTACCTGCAGCAAAGGGTACTGTCACCCCTACTACTGCTACTACACTCGCTTGGATACCAACAGCTACCAAGTCTTTGATGTTTGATTCCAAACCAATTTCAAACAGCAGAATGATGACACCAAGTTCTGACAGTACGGAAATGACCTCAGACTGCGTTTTAAACACAGCATCAGCAGCGGCTGGATTGAGACCACCAGTGGTTTGAAGGAAAGTCATGATTAAAGAGTTGGAACTATCTGCCCCCCCTTCTGGAAACACTAACAGATGGAGGACAGAAATACCTACCACGACACCAGCTACTAGTTCTCCCAACACTGGCGGTAACCCAAAGCGGTTTGATAGTTCTCCGCCAACTTTACTGGCAAGGTAAATGACGACCATACTTAGCAGCACTGCTGCTAGTACCAGTGAACTATCTGCTGTTTCTGTCGCGGTTGCCAATAAGGGTAATGAGAAGGTTATGAGATCTAACTGCATCGGTTATTTTGGAAAATGCTTCCCTTTAATTTACAAGTTCGTTGAACACTACACTCATAGAGGGGGTATAGAAAGCATTGATAAATCAATTCATGCCCCTGTTAATTTGAGAAGGCGCTGTCAATGAGACTCTAATACCAGGACTACAGATAGTCTGCAAGAGGCGGAGTAAGTCGAAACCGAGGTCTGCTTTATTTGGGTTAGGGTGACTGGTAATGGTACTCTTTGTACAGCTTGTAGTTGGACAACCACCCGTTTGGCATTATCTAATGCGTGGATCAGGTAATGCAAGAGTAACGACCTGGGCTACACCTATGACTCGCCGCTCTTTACCTGTGTGATAGATCAGCACCCTTACGGATTCACCCTATGCCTGCGGCATAGAGCGCCAGTTCCCTAGGTCGGGAAACGCTCTCCTGCTTTCCCTGGACTCACCAGTCGCCTGGGCGTGGGAAACCCGCTTGCGCCATCCTGGTTCATCAAATCGCCACTTTCTATCGTACGCAGAAGCTTAAGAGCCAAAAAATTATTAACTAATCCCAAACTGTATTGCTATCCCGTTCTAAATCGCAGTAGGAATACTCTTGGTGGTTCTGTTTTCAGCAGTCAGTATCGCATAAATATTCTCCTTCAATTGTTAGCAGTTAACAGTTAACTGCTAACTGTTAACTGTTAACAGTTAACAGTTAGCTATTTTTCAGTTACTAAAAATGTAACTGCTTAGACTTTAGACAGTAATCGTGTCAAAGTAAAAATACCTCCTACATAGACACACTGCCGCCTGTGTCTTCTCCAAATGGATAGGGAGTGTTAGTTGTGTGTTGTTTATTGTTAGCGATGAGTGGTTAGTTGTTGGTTCAACCTAACCACTCAGGACTTTTCACAACTTACTAGATCTTCATAGATGAATAATTTTTAGAGGAGTGAACGTTTTGTGAATACAAATGCTGTATTTGGTTCTCAGTTAAATGCTGGAAACCGGTGGAAATTTCTATTTTTAGCGTTGCTTGTATATATAAGTTGTACCCAACCTGCTTTAGCACAGCAGAAAGAAAGAATGTTGCGTACTTTGAGTGTTAATGGTCGTGGAATGGAGACAATTCCTACAACTTTGTCTCAAGTCAGTTTGGGAGTGGAGGTTCAGGGAAAAACAGCACAGCAGGTACAACAAGAAGCTGCTCGCAGGTCATCTGCTGTGGTTGCTTTACTAAAAAGCCGTAATGTGCAAAAATTACAAACCACAGGTATTACTCTTAACCCAGTTTACAATTACGACAATAAAGTGCAGCGCATTACAGGGTATGCTGCTTCTAACGTTGTTAGTTTTCGCATTCCCACTGAACGCGCGGGTACTCTGTTAGATGAAGCGGTCATTGCTGGTGCGACTCAAATTAACGGTATAAGTTTTGTTGCTAGCGATGAGGCGATAACCCTTGCTCAACAACAAGCATTAAAAAAAGCCACCCAAGATGCTCAACAGCAAGCTCAAGCTGTTTTGAGTACTTTGGGTTTCCAGCCGAAAGAAGTCGTCAACATTCAAGTTAATGGGGCCAGCGCACCTCCACCACCAAGACCTGTATTGCGTGCCGAATATAGTAAGGCAGCAGCACAAGATGCTGCCACCCCTATCGTTGGTGGTGAGCAGCAGGTGGAAGCTACGGTGACATTACAAATTAGTTATTAGCCACCTCCGCTTGACTTTTGACTAAATTAGAAATTCTCAGGGTTCATATCTACGTCCGCATCTTCGGTGTCCCGTTTAGAACCTAGGAGTTGCAGTTGATCCACGATGATAACGGGTGTTGATCGATTTGCTCCGGTGGCGCGATCGCTCCAACTATCAAATTTTAAGGAACCCTTAACAGCAATTTGTTTGCCTTTACGCACGTAATCACCTGCTACCTGCGCTGTTTTTCCCCATAATTCCAGATTAAACCAATCAGTATGTTCGCTGTCTCTTGTACGCCGATTGACTGCCAGTGTCAATTTACACTTGACACTACCTGACTCGAAATACTTCATATCCGGATCAGTTCCTACACGACCAATGAGGGTAACAATATTTATGCTCATGTGCAATTTTCAGTACAAATGTATTTGTATTGTGAATACCATGGTAGCGAATTGCTATGTTGTAAGCAAAGCGTTCCATAAAAAATAATTACAGTTCCCAAACACATGATATGAACACTTTGTGGAAACTCTAAAACAATACGGATAGACTTATGCAGCCTAGGAATATAGAACAATGGAAGCTTGAGACTGGTCAAAGATTACAAAAAATATATAAAAAGATAATCTACTTTACTGGACTCAGGTTAAAAAACATAATACGATCCTGCACAATTCTCATTTGTGGCAGTACTCAAAAAATATCAAAATTAGGGAGCCAAGAAACGCGTGGGTCTTTTTAGTAAATTTTCCTTATCGCGGGATATGGGTATTGACCTTGGTACCGCAAACACCCTTGTTTATGTATCAGGTAAAGGTATTGTTCTGCAAGAACCTTCTGTGGTGGCGATTGACCAAAACGAAAAGGTTCCAATAGCAGTTGGAGAAGAAGCAAAAAAAATGCTCGGTCGCACACCCGCGAATGTAATTGCGGTGCGCCCCTTGCGTGATGGTGTCATCGCTGACTTCGATACAGCAGAAGTGATGCTAAAAAGCTTTATCCAAAGAGTTAACGAGGGCAAATCTCTAGTATTACCAAGAATTGTCATTGGTATTCCTAGTGGGGTAACAGGGGTAGAAAGAAGAGCTGTCATGGATGCGGCTTCTCAAGCTGGGGCAAGAGAAGTTTACTTGATTGATGAACCAGTGGCTGCAGCAATTGGGGCAGGACTACCTGTCACTGAAGCAACAGGCAATATGATTATCGATATTGGTGGCGGGACAACAGAAGTTGCCGTTTTGAGCCTTCAAGGGACAGTGCTTTCTGAATCAGTACGTATTGCTGGAGATGAACTGACTGAAGCCATCATGCAGTATCTGAAGAAAGTTCATAACCTAGTCATAGGGGAACGTACTGCTGAAGACATCAAAATTCGCATAGGTTCAGCATATCCCACTCATGATGATGATGATGCCATGATGGAAGTTCGAGGCTTGCACCTACTTTCTGGTTTACCGCGAACTGTCACAATTAAAGGACCAGAAGTACGTGAAAGTATGTCGGAACCTTTGTTGGTGATTATCGAAGCGGTGAAGCGGACTTTGGAACGCATCCCGCCAGAGTTGGCTTCAGATATCATTGACCGAGGAATTATGCTAGCTGGTGGAGGTGCGCTGCTCAAAGGAGTGGATACCTTAATCAGCCATGAGACTGGAATAGTAACGCACATCGCGACTGATCCATTAAGCTGTGTTGTTATGGGCACAGGTCGTGTGTTGGAAAATTTCAAGCAGATGGAAAGAATTTTCAGCGGGCGTTCTCGCAATATGTAACACAAGCGCTATCAGATATTGGGTTCGATAGCGTTGCGGGAATCCAATATCTTAATTTATATTACAGCTAAAAAAGGTTTCTTATGTTTACGGCACGTCGGTGGTGGGAGCGCAGAGGATTACAAATAGGGTTGCTAGGTATAGTTGTTGGTGGTGCTTGGGTGCTTCGACAAACTCAAGGTGCTCTAATGTTTGAGATATATGAAGGGATAACTCGTCCAATTCAGATGTTGCAGACACCACCTGCTCAAGAAGAACGTTTCAAAGGTGGTCAGTTTTTAGAACTGCAAACCCAGATTACAGAACTGAAAAACCAAAATAAAAAGTTAAAACAGTTATTAGGCTACGTAGAAAAAGAACCTCCATCATCCCGCCCCATTGTCGCGCGAGTAATGACACGTGGTGCTGACAACTGGTGGCAACAAGTAACTCTCAATCGTGGAAGCCTTGCAGGTATTCAGGAAGGTTATATCGTTAAGGCTGATGGTGGATTGGCGGGTTTAGTAGAAAGCGTAACTCCCAATACTAGCCGTGTGCTGTTAATTAGTGACCTCAAGAGTCAAGTTGGTGTAACAGTCAGCCGCACAGGGGCAAAGGGTGTTTTGCGAGGAGATTCCTCTGCTGATGGAGTGCTGGAATTTTATGAAAAAGTCCCAAATGTAAAACCTGGAGACGTAGTTACTACATCTACCTATAGTCAGAAGTTTCCTTCGGGATTGGCTGTCGGACGAGTGAAGTCTCTAGATTTAAAGAAACTTCCAGCATCAGTGGGGAAAGTGGAACTTTTCCCGTCAATACGCTCTTTGGATTGGGTGGCGGTATATCCTAAACCAAAAACCCAGAAACCAGAAAATGTCGGTTCTGTCAATCAAAAGTCAGAAAAATCTAAATGAAACAATGAGGACTCCTCAATTACAAAGCACTAGGAAAAATAAGCCAAAACCGCCAAGACGAAAACCCAAGATTCAAATCGTCGCCCTTTCTCGTTGGCACCCGCGCTTACGTCAGTTCACTGATTGGGCGATTATAACTGGATCAGTCATGTTATGCTTACTGATGCTGTTAATCCGAATTCCTGGTATGGAATTATTGGGAATAGGACCAAACTGGCCTGTGATTTGGGTAGTAGCTTGGAGTGTCAAGCGCTCAGCTTTGAGTGGCGCATTCGCAGGTGTTATTTTGGGTTTACTACAAGATGCTATGACATCACCTGATCCAACTCATGCTCTGAGTTTGGCGGTGGTTGGAAGTCTAACTGGTCTGTTGCAGAAGCAGCGTTTTATACAAGAAGATTTTATTTCTATTGCCTTAATTGTCTTTGGTATGGCACTATGGTCAGAGACAATTTTTGCATCGCAGTTGATTTTAATGGGCGATCGCAATCCGGCGGATGTCTGGGCATATTTCCAAAAAGTCGCTCTTGCCTCTGCCATTCTCAGTAGCCTCTGGGCACCAGTACTTTATTTCCCCTTAAATCGCTGGTGGCAGCAACTAAAATTAGCACAACAGTCATAAATCAGTGAAGAAGAATTCACCAATTCAGAAATCTTCTAACAAAGTACCAAGTGCGGAGTGTGGATAACCTGGGTTTAAACCCACAAAGGAGTGAGGAGTGAGGAGTCAGATTAATTGACTCCTCACTCCTAAATTTTTCTGGAATATACGCATCCTTATAACAAAATAATTCAAGCTAGAGTAAATTCATCTTTTGTAGCTACAAAATTATTACTCTCTTGCTAAGAATTATGGATAATTTACCAATGATCGCTCAACCAGATGCTTTGATTGCAGGGTCAGGATTTCAGGATGATTCACATCCAAAACAAACACTGGGAAGTGACTTTGACCACGCTATGATGCGGCGGTGTATAGAACTCGCCCGTCGCGCTTTAGGACGCACCTCCCCAAACCCAATGGTTGGGGCGGTGATTGTCAAAGATGGCGAGATTGTTGGCGAAGGGTTTCATCCGTGTGCTGGTGAGCCGCATGCAGAAGTTTTTGCCCTGAAAGCAGCAGGTGAAAATGCTCGTGGGGCAACGATTTACGTGAGCTTGGAGCCTTGCAATCATTATGGACGTACTCCCCCTTGTTCAGAAGGATTGATAGCCGCTGGGGTCGCTAAGGTGGTTGTGGGGACGGTTGACCCTAATCCGCTTGTTGCTGGTGGTGGTGTCGCCCGTCTACGGGCTGCAGGGATAGAGGTTTTGGTGGGAGTCGAAGAGCAAGCTTGTAAAAAGTTAAATGAAGGCTTTATTCACCGCATTCTGCATCATCGACCTTTTGGCATTTTAAAATATGCCATGACCTTGGATGGCAAAATTGCGACGACGACTGGTCATAGTGCTTGGGTGACAAATAAGGATGCTCGCGGCGAAGTTCATCAACTGCGAGCAGGTTGCGATGCGGTGATTGTTGGTGGAAACACAATTAGAAAGGATAATCCTTATTTGACCAGCCATCGCGAAGGAGCACATAACCCCCTGCGGGTGGTGATGAGCCGCAGTTTGGATTTACCTCAAAAAGCTCATATCTGGCAAACTGCAGAAGCTCCCACTTTGGTTTTCACACAAGAAGGAGCTAATCCCGATTTTCAAGAGTTGTTGCGGAACCTGGGAGTGGAAGTGGTGGAGTTAACACCACTCACACCAGATAAAGTAATGGCGTATTTATACGAGCGAGGATTTTGCAGCGTGTTATGGGAGTGCGGTGGTCTTTTAGCTGCTAGTGCGATCGCCCAAGGAGCAGTACAAAAAGTTTTTGCTTTTATTGCTCCTAAAATTGTTGGTGGTGCTCATGCTCCTACACCTGTGGGTGACTTAGGTTTGACCTCCATGACTGAGGCGCTATCCTTGGAACGTGTGGAGATACGGGTAGTTGGTTCTGACTGTTTGGTAGAGGGTTATTTGCCGAGTCAAAAGTCATAAGTCATAAGTTATCAGTTATGACTTTTAACTTTTACGAATACTGACGTTCTTGAGCGAGATCACGGATCAGTGCTAGCCGAGATTTAACGTAGTCACTGAGAAAATCGCTTTCATGACAATCTAGCAAAGCTTGGGTTTTGATTTGTTTGACCAACCATTGTACCAAGCTAGCATCATCGAGCTGCAATAGCGTCTTCGTTTGTGTAGTTTCCACTACAGACCAAAGCTGACGCATAACTTTGGGAGTCATTAGACCTCCATTGAAGATTAAGCTTAGCTGTTTTCAGGATACACAATTGTGGTAGTCAGTTTCGGTCTTAATGTAGAGGCTGACACAAGTGTTATTAAAAACTTAATATATTGAGTTATAAGTTGATGATGATTAAGGATTAATAGTTTTAAATAATACCTGAACAAAAAGTAGTATTGTTGTGCGCTGCATGAGTTTTGACTTTTTGCTTGTGTTGTTCTGCGTCTCAACGTCTACCTGTGCTGTACGTTCGCTTATTTTTCAGATTTTAGACAATTTTGTAAATACTTGTTAAGCACACAATCAATTTTATTTTGATTGAGTAGTGAAACCAAATATGCTGATTGCTAAGTTTGAGAAACTTAGTTTTTTAAAGCTTTACTTTTGTTTACAAATAACCGATGAAGGAGATCCAAAAAAATGCTTACCCTTCAATAATTGATTGGGCACTTTTGTACAGTGACAGATTATTTGTCATCGGTGACAGATGAGTGTCGTCACTCAAATACCAACAATTGACCCTAAGTTGGTGAAATACCAAGGTTGGTTACGCCACTCACAATCATGAGCAATGAATACTTTCAGCTACCCATTCAACGAAATGGCTCAAAAGTGAAATGCTTACAGCAGCGTAGCCTCAAGCTAAACAAGGAAAAGCTTGCTGGTATTTCTGTTGGCAATCCGCAACGAGAAACTGTACGTCCTACTACGGAACTTCTTCTTGCTGCGTTCAAGGAAATCACATCGCGTATTGATTGAGGTGAAAAACGAAGTTTATGCCCATTTAACTCCTCTTTTACTGTTACAGAGGGCGTATTCTTGTTTTACTTGGCTTTCCAACTACTATTTACACTCAACTTGGTGGTCGATCTTTTATCCTTGAGTAAACTTTTTTCGCGCCTCCCGAAAAAAATGGGCGAACCGGGAGTTACAATACTTATGACAAACTTATTTTTATATAAAAATTGAAAAACTATATGGATACAAGTATTATAAAGCTAAAAAGAACCTTTGAAATGTTTGATAGAGATGGCAGTGGAGCGATAAGTATCAAAGAACTGAAGCAGGTTCTACAAGCACTCGGACAAAGTATTACAGAAATCCAACTACAGGAAATTATAGCCGAAATTGATACAAATAGTGATGGTGAAATTAGTTTTGAAGAATTTTCCTCGCTCAGTATTATTTCTAGAGACACCCAAAGTCAAGAGCAAGATTTGATGCAAGTGTTTCAAAAGTTTGACAAAAATGGTGATGGCTATATCGATGTTCAGGAAATCAGTAGCGAAGCGATGTCAATCCTGAACAAAAATTTATCAGAATCAGAAATTATTGAAATGTTTCGGATTGCCGATAATGATGGCAATGGTCAATTAGATTACGATGAGTTTGTTAAAGTCATCATGGCCAAGAGTGCGGAGGTGGTATCTTCTGACACCCTTGAGATTTCGCCTAAGTTAATTGGTTTCCAATTTGTTCGCGACATTCCAGAACAAGCTTGGAAAATTGTCGAGCAGCTTCAACAACAAGCAAATTCTCATACAGCTTTTAATCATCCCTATCTTCAACGATTGGCAGAAGGTCATTTACCTGATGTCATGGGAGCATTACAGGATTTTGCAGTACAGTACGCTCAATACAGTAACAATTTCAAAACTTATCTCGATTTAACGATTTCTCAACTCACTAATCCAGAACATCAAGAATTAATTCTGGAGAATTCTCAAGAAGAGAACGGTGATTTAGACGAGTGGTCTCCAAAACAGTTAACAGATTTAGGCATTGATTTAGAGTGGGTAGACAAGATTCCTCATACCCTGTTGTTCAAGAGGTTTCAGAAGGCTTTGGGAGTAACTAAAGCAGATTTCGATCAAGTTTGCCCCGAAGCCCTACAATTCCGAAATCGGATCCAGGAGATTTGCTCGCAAAATGTTGCCTCGGCGATTGGTGCGATTGGATTAGCAGGAGAATTGGGAGTCAGCCAAATCTATACCTATATTCTTCAGGCGATAAAACGCTACACGCCCCTTGCTCCGCGTGAGTATGTCTTTTTTACTCTCCATACTCAAATGGATGACGAACATACTCAAGCTTTAAAAGCGATCGCGGCAGATTTAGCAAATACAGAAGAAAGTCGAAAACAACTTTCTCAAGCAATGACAATGGCGCTAGAAGCCCGTAATTCATTTTGGGATGCTTTGCTAGAACGGGCTTTGAAAATGCCAGAGAGCAAGAATAAATTTGTCTCTCCAGACCAATTGTACGAAACCAACAGTCAAAAATGGGTGCGAAAAGAACCCTCTTGTTTATCCGATTTTACAGCTCGTCCAGCAATTTTTGAGTTATGTGAACCAGTTAAAGATGCCGTCATCCTCGATCTCGGTTGCGGTGAGGGATACTGTGCGCGGGAATTAATGCGCCGAGGTGCAAGTAAAGTTATTGGAGTGGATATCTCGGTTAGTTCAATCGCTGCAGCCCAAGCTGAAGAACAGCGCGAACCGAATGGTATTACCTACCTTACAGGGAATTCAACCAATGTAAGGCAATTACTGAAAAACCACCGCGTTGTGGAGGAGTCAGAAGGGTTCGATCTGATTGTGGCTGTATTTTTGTTTAACTACCTCACCTTCCATGAAATGGTGCAGTGTATGACGCAAGTTGAGCAGTTGCTCAAACCAGGTGGGCGATTTATTTTTTCTATTCCCCATCCTAGCTTTGCTTTTTGGAGTAAACCTGAAGCCACCTTCCACTTCGATGTCGCAGCTTTCAATGGAAGTGAGAATAAGTCCTTGGGTTACTTCTCAGCTCGCGATCGCCTCTTACCAGGAACAATATCCCGTCGAGATGGTACGAAACTACCCGTGCAAGTCCGACACAAAACCATGCAGGATTACTTTGATGCCCTACGCGAGAGTGGTTTTGTAACTTTGCCTCAAGTACAAGAGCTAAAGGTGACAGACTCACATCTTCAGCTAGATCCTTCCTTTTTTGGCAGCCTAGAAGATGTGCCACTCCACATGGCATTTAGCATTGAAAAGCCTGAATTCCCAACACCAAAACGGTTAACTCAATCCAACAAAGCAATTATTCCAGATATTCTTTGGTCGGGAATTTTCAGTGAAGAGGATTACTGCTTTCAATTTCCTTCAAAAGCTTTGGAAGAATTTTATCAAGCACGCATACAACTCCAAGCAAATAATATTACATGGGAAAATTATCACATAGGTGATGCAGGAGAATTACCCCACTTACAAGCTTTTGCCCATAAAATGCGCGACTGCTGTTATGACACGACTGGCTTTGTTCTGATTCAAGGATTACCCCTAGAGGAATTTGGCAATAGCTACGAAGAGCGAGAAGCAACAGCCAAACTGCTCTACTATATGATGAGCGTCGAAATTGGTCTTGTTTCGGAACGAAGGAGTCGTCTTTTTGATGTGCGCGATCGCGGTTTAAATGTTGCCGATGATAATGTACTGTTTTCCGTCACCAAAGAAGCCTCTGGTTGGCATACTGACAGCACCGATAAAAACTTTAACCCAGATATTGTTGGCTTGCTCTGCTTACAAGATGGTAAAGAAGGAGGAGTGTTACAAAACGTCAACGCCCTCAATGTTTACTACCGCCTCAAGCAGATTCTGCCCCAGTCGATTTTTGAAGAATTGGAACAACCGATTATTCGCGACCTAATTGAAAAAGGCTTAGGTAAAGATTCTGGAGATACTTGGGAGCAACTGCGACGTAGTTCTTCACTGGGCGTGCAAAACTATCGCGTGATGAATAATCGCTTTCCTATCTTCAGCCGCGATCCCTATACTAATGAGTTTACCTGTCGCTATATGCGTTACTGGATTGAAAGTGGTCACAAGAAGGCAAATGTTCCTCTATCACCACTGTTGAAAATTGCCATTAATACTCTCGATCAAGTGATAGATAACGACCCAACAATTTATCGAGTTGAAAGAAAATTATGCCCTGGAGAAATTATTTACACCAATAATCATATCTGCTTGCATAACCGCACCGCCTATGAAGAAAAAGTCGATCAGCCTCGAAGACATATGGTAAGGGTGTGGATTGACTTTAATCCCCAGTGGAGTTTAGAAAGACAATAGACTTTCAGCGAGAGCGAACAAATGAGGGTAAACATTACTTAGCTACTCATAACCGCAGTCATTTAACTTGGATTCAGCAAATTCACGTTACATGAACCTATCCCACTATTCTAAAAATACCTACTTGTTTAAGTAAAATGCATCTGAAAAGCTTAATTTCTGGTTTTTAGTTCTCAATATGCTTAAGCTTTTTAGCACAAATTCTATTAGTGGGATAAATTTATATAACTATCGTTATCCAAAAGGGCTATTTCGTGGAACACACCCCTTGAACAGGTTATTTTCGACGGCTCGCGCACCTCGCTTGTCGAAAATAACCCGCTATCATGATGATCATGATGGCAATTAAAATAAACGCCCTTAAAAATATTTTGTAAATCCCAACTTTTAACCGATTGTTGGTAAAACTGCATTCTGGCTGCCCTAGCGGGAATACCTACCCTTATTCTGTCGAGTTTCGCCGCATGTCTACGCTGGATACCTTCTTGTTGAATGCCCAATCATCAAAAGTTGGTAAAATGGAAAAAAGTGAACCTCCCTTCGGCGCTCTTAAATTATCTATACTCTCTGCGTACTCTGCGCCTCTGCGGTTTTTTTAATCGGTAATCTTCCGGCGAGAAAGGAGTAATGACTATGAACTAGTTCCCACTCAGGTATGATGGGCAATCTACCTCTAAGCTGACAGAATCGCAGTATATGGCGTGATAATAAAGCCATGCAAAGGATGAACAGTCATGATTAAATCGTGGATGGTGATTGGGGGAGTCGCTTTTGTAGTAGCGTTGGGTGCTAACATTATTACTCCAGGCGATCGCAAATGGTTCAAACGTCTGCAACGACCGAGATGGCTCACTTTTGAAGCAGCGATTCCAGTTATTTGGACTATTATATTTATTTGCGGTGCTTGGTCTGCTTATATTGTTTGGGAACAGAACCCAGGAACCACCCCAACTTGGGTGCGCATGGGATTGTATCTACTTCTGGAAATTCTGACTATTGCGTATACCCCTGTCATGTTCAGGCTTCGCAGTCTTAAAGCTGGTACGATTCTCGGCGGCGCGGGTTTTATTGTAGGCATTATATTAACACTTGCAGTTTTACCTATTTCTGGTTGGGCAGCACTACTCCTGGTTCCTTACTTGCTTTGGAGTCCAATAGGGACATATACCACTTGGGCAATGATGCAACTTAATCCTCAAGATGTCTAAAGTGAGTGGAGAAGGTCACGAGGATGATACTACTTAATTTAAACATTCCAACCTACGGTTGATTAAACCCAGATGCCAAATTGTCACAATTGCCTTAAATAGATTGACAAAAATATCAAAAAGTGCATTAACTATGATTCAATCTTGGATGGTAATTGGGGCTGTGACTTTTGCGATCGCAGTTGGTACCTTTTTCATCACGCCTGGTGATGTTAAGTGGTTTGCACAGTTAACTCGCCCTAAGTGGTTGGTTTTTGAGCCGCTGATTCCGTTGATCTGGACTGTTGTATTTGTTTGCGGTGCAGCTTCTGCCAATATTGTTTGGCAAAAAAATCCCGGAAGCTTGATCAGTTGGCTCCTGATGGGTTCATTTGTTCTACTCGAAATCATTACCGTCTCATACATTCCAGCAATGCTTAGATGGCGGAGTCTCAAAGTTGGGGAAATTCTTGGATCAGTTGGTGTGATATTAGGTGTGCTGCTGACACTCTCTATTTTGCCGATTTCTAAATTTGCAGCGCTGCTACTTCTGCCATACTTGGCTTGGAGTCCAGTGGGAACCTACACAACCGAGGAATTAATCCAGCTTAATCCTAAAGATGCGTAGGTGTGTTACTTATATAATGCGTCCGTAGCGCGCAACCACGGAATGACTTGGGTTGGTTTCATTATTCAGCCAAGCCCACATCTGATCTCCTAGGGAAAAATGCCACCATTCTCTAGGATTGCGTTGAAATCCGGCTTTTTCCATAACTAGGCATAATAGCTGGCGATTGTCATGATATTGCTGTGCGAGTGGATGAGAAGAATTGGCAAAGTAGTCTGGATGCGATCGCTCTGACATTTCATCTATCGGCGAACCCATCTCTACAATTTCCCCCATATCATCTACCAGTGTCACATCCACAGCAGCGCCCGTACTATGAGGAGGCGGAGTTTTTTCATCCAAACTGGGTTCAGCCCAAATTTTATAAACCTCCTCCCAGATAACTTGGCTTTTGTCTGGTGATAACTCAGCCAGAGTAAGTCCCGCCATTTCCAAAGCTTCGCCAAAAGCGTAACTCACCATAAACTTTTGCACAGCCACAGGACGATAACCATCAAAAATTTGCAGACGCCATTGGGGACGCAGCAGTTGAAGGTAATTTTGGGCAGTTATTAGGCTTTCAACAACGCTTTGGCGGAGAAAATAAGGAGAGTGTTCACCATAAGGCGCACCCAATTTTTTATAAGGATGTGGAGATTCCACCGCGAACAGTTCCAAAGGAATCTCCACTAACAGTTCACCACACTCGATGATTGGTATTTTATGATAAGGTCTCATTCGTGATGTTGACAGCAAGACGACTGTTTTGTTGCTGTTCCTAACGCTTCCGGTACTGGATCGTAGCCACCCGGATGAAACGGATGACACCGCAAGATACGCCGAATTGCCAACCAACTACCGCGCCAGACTCCAAAACGTTCAATTGCTTCGATAGCATACATTGAACAAGTTGGTTGAAAACGACAAGTCGGAAGAAACAGCGGCGAGATAAACATTCGGTAGAAGCGAATCAGCAAAATCAATAATAATTTCATTGCTGTCACCTAGATCTAATAAAGTAGTAACAACAGTTATAGTTATCCATTTTGTTGTATCGTTGCTGAATTCATTTTTTGATTTAGAGTCTATTCCTCCTCTGTGGCTGCAAATTGCTGCCGTGACAATTTGGGTGTCACTCACGCTTTTTGTGGCATGGATTGTCAATCGCGTCGCCGGTAAAGATCCAGAAGTTATACGGAAAATAGTTCACATTGGCACAGGTAATGTGATTCTCTTGGCTTGGTGGTTAGATATTCCCCCAATTGTAGGTATTACGGCTTCGATTGTAGCGAGTGCAGTTACCTTATTGTCCTACCGATTTCCTATTCTCCCTGGAATTAATAGCATTGGACGCAAAAGTTTCGGGACGTTTTTCTATGCCGTTAGTATTGGTGTTCTCATCGCCTGGTTCTGGACACTGAAACAACCTCAGTATGCTGTACTCGGAATTTTAGTGATGACATGGGGAGATGGACTGGCAGCTTTGGTTGGACAGAAAATTGGTAAAAATAAATACAATATCTTTGGCAGACAAAAAAGTTGGGAAGGTTCCCTGACAATGACTGTCGTTAGTTTTATCATCAGTAGTTTGATTTTAGTGAGTGTACAAGGGAACCTTTGGCAAACTTGGCTGATATCTTTAACGGTTGCTGTAGTCGCTACTGGCTTAGAAGTTGTTTCGTTTCTTGGTATTGATAATTTGACAGTTCCTATAGGTAGTGCTGCACTGGCTTATGTTCTAAGCCAGTTGATGGCAAATGGGTAATTAAACCAGTGAACAGTTAACAGTGAACAGTTAACAGTCAGGGAGTCACGAGTCAGGAGGAGCCAGAAGTCGCAATTCTTTTTTCTTCCTTCTGAATCAAGAATTGCTGAATTCTTCTTCAAACTGATAACTGATAACTGTTCACCCTATAGCTAACGCCACGCCTTACGGCTATCGGGGAGAACCTTCGGTTCCGCTGCGCTAACGCCAGTCGCCTGCGGAGGAGCCAGTACTGAAGGAGGGTTTCCCTCCGTAGGTATCTGGCGTTGGAAACCCTCCCGCAGCGCTGGACTCACTGTTCACTGTTAAAAGCTGGGAAGTCTCAACACATCATCAGTAATCGTAGCGCCCGTGACGGTAATATCTGTACGGGTTGTGATAGATAGAGCGGTCATAAATATGCTGGGGATGGTAGCGCCTGTGTTGGTGATACCTGTTGTAATAATCATCTCGCCCACGGTACTCAATGTACTGGGGATGGTAGCGCCTGTGTTGGTAATCCCTATTGTAATAATCATCTCGTCTGCGGTAATCAATATACTCGGGATGGTGTCCGCGACGGTAGTAAGATCTGTAGCTTTGTGGGCAAGGTCTATGATAACGGTAATATCGACGAGTCTTGTAATGATGGTGTTTATGATTTTTTAGTTGTTCAGCATCAGTCTCCCAATCTTCCTGTTGAGCAACTTGCGTTCCTAATTTTTCATAGTTTGGCTGTGTTTGAATTTCTTTTTGGACAGATGCTGTGGCTACCTCTAATCCAAGACAACTGGGTAATAGTAAAGCACTAATTACGAATTTCCAAAACATTGTTTCACATTCCTTATTTCTCGTTCCCTAGCAAAACTAGGGAATGTCTACTGTGAGACTTTGGTTGAAAAAAGGATTTACGCAGTGAAACGAAAAATTAAGGCTGATTCTGCTGAAGGATAACAAAGCCTCTATAAATGCAATACCATCCGCCCAGGATGAAGGGAGTTCTTGGTGAGCGCTATCTTGATTTTTGGATAAATTTTTATTGTTTATTAAGATTTATCGCAATTATATTTTATTTGTGTGAAAGTGCCTGCGCGTAAGCGCAAAGCGGGCTGCAGGCATACGCGTAGTGGCTTTGCAGAAACTAAAAGTCAGACATAAATTCACTCCTATTGCCGAATAAGAGGCGAAATAACTACTTATCCAAGCAATTGAAGAAAAGTGGTTTTTAGCACCCACCGTAGTTTTAGCAGTGGCAATTTTTGACGTGACTATCAAGCTTGATTAATACAGCCCAAGTCTTGGCTGCAATGACACCATCAGCAACCAAAGAATAATGTGCTTGAAAATCTTTGACTGCTTTCTGTGTGCGATCGCTGAAGATACCATCAATTGCACCGGTGTAGAAACCGCAATTCTTCAGTGAAAGCTGAACGGATTTAACTATATTTCCAGTGCTATTTATCCGCAAAGTAGGCAAGCTGGCAGCTCCATCACAGATAAAATTCCAGGTAGATGCATCCACAACTCCATTCACGTTTAAATAACCAAGGCATTGAAGGAATTTAATCGCATTTTCGGTTCCTGAGCCAAAGTCACCGTCAACTGTAATTTCTAAAGCTGGTGTATAAATGGATGCTAGCCGTTGGTTAAGACGTTGTTGCATCTCTTTTACATCTTGACCTTTATTACCAATTTTCAGGGTTGGCTTGAATGTTGGGCACTGAATTGCAGTAGTCATTGCGATTTATCCGTTTGGTTTTTGATTACATAGTTAAGCTTCAATGCGTGTTGTGAGGATTACAGAAATATATTGACGCGGTGCGTCAGCGTTGCGTCACCCCTCTTTCTCCTGATCGGCAAACTAGTTCTCTACCATCCCCTGCAACTCCATCGGAGTGTAGCGTTTGTGTATAAGGGTGTAATCATTCGCAACTCTTGATAACTCAGACAATTGGGTCAAAGCAACAAGCGACACAAGAAACTTGAGATAACAGATATAATTAAACTTTAGGAGCAAAAATGTGTACGCTAAGGAAAGGCGCGAAACGCCAAGAGCCACACCTGAGCAGCTTAAACGTTTGTTCAAAATAGCTATAGACGCTAGTTTAAGTTTAAATGTGATTAACATGCTTAATTCAATTGCCGGCTACGACTGCCCGTCGGCAGAAAGGTATCTTACTTTCTGCATTAACCGTAAAAGACACGCTTAAACCTATTCAAACTTAAAAGCTACTATGCCCCCTAACCCGATGTGGTTGTGGGGGATTTTGGCATTTTTAAGGTCTTAAATGACTCAGTATCTCTGAGTCATTTCGTCATGAGTTAGTCTAAATTCCAGTTATAGAAAAATCCCTGGTAATCTTCAGTGATCATTTGCTGCCAAACTTAAAAATATTGTGGCTGATGCTACTCCTCTTTTTACATGTAATATTACTTATTTTATTTCTAACTCAGTGCAAACCTTACGGTAATCTACCCTACGAGTTCTCCTACGGAGTACGGGCACCGAAAGGAGTAAGATTGGTGTTGTTGAAATTTATCCCTTGCCTCGTCTTCTTGATGATGCTTGGACGTTGAGGTTGGGTGAAACCATAGCACTCCTAAATGATTCGTGAAAAAAGATCCCCGACTTCGAGTCAGAAGTCGGGGATCTTTTTTTTTTCAAAACTTTTTTTTTGCCTTGGTGCCTTCCGCAATATGCCTCATGCCTTAGAAGGAGTGTGAGTATAGAAGTATGTCACACATTTATTCACCAAATGTCTGCTGTCTTTTTGTTATAAGGATCTCCTGTAAATGGTTGTACGCCAGTATTGGGATATGCATCGTCTGATGGTGCAAAAATACGCATTGCAGCTTCAGAAATATATTGGGTGACTTTAGCAAGTATTTCGGAGATAGCCATAATATCAAACCCCCATTTTTTTTATCGCTTCACTTGCGATATGTCTTCTAATATATCTACTCTAGTTCTTCAAATTCTCCTTGGCTCTAATTGGCAATATATCTATATTTTCCGCAATAATCAGTGATATATAGTTGCAATACTTTAGATAAAAAAAACAATTCAAGAAACAATCAAGGATAAGGGAATGAAAGTGTCAATAATATGATTTTTTATCTTTCATCCTTCGTTTAGCATAGTTTGACATTTCACTTTACTCTTTGAGGGGTACGATCATTATTAATAATAAGTATAACTATTAAAATTCATTAAATATTTTGCAAAAATAATAATATAGTAGCCGTCAATACTCTAGTTACAAGCACTTTTTGACAGCGCTCTTTCAATAGTTGACATTATTTATGGTAAAATTTACCATAAGTCAAAGAAGTATTCTTCTAAGAGCGCTATGTCATGACTAGTTTCCCAAGTTGGAACCATGCATCTACAAATAATCAGCAACAGCAAAACACACAGAATCAAGAACTGACACTGTCTACTATTGATAACAGCCTGCTGACAGACCTTTACCAGTTGACAATGGCGGCTTGTTATGCTGGTGAAGGTGTAGAACAACGATGGGCAAGCTTTGAGTTGTTTGTCAGACGTTTGCCAGAGAATTTTGGCTATTTGATAGCTATGGGGCTGGCGCAAGTGTTGGAATATTTGGAAAAATACCACTTCAGTCCCTCTGGGATAGCGGCTTTGCAAGCAACTGGAATTTTTGCCAATGTTCCTGAGAGTTTTTGGTCACTCCTTGCTGAGGGAGGTTTTACTGGCAATGTTTGGGCGGTACCTGAGGGAACAGCAGTGTTTGCGAATGAACCTCTGTTGCGAGTGGAAGCACCTCTTTGGCAAGCACAACTGGTAGAAACTTACCTTTTGAATACCATAAATTACCAGAGTTTGATTGCGACACGTGCAGCAAGATTACGCGATGTGGCGTCTGAAAATGCAACACTGCTGGAATTTGGCACAAGACGAGCATTTAGCCCGCAAGCGTCTTTGTGGGCGGCGCGTGCAGCACTAGCTGGTGGTTTGGATGCAACATCGAATGTATTAGCGGCGCTACAACTGGGAGAAAAACCTAGTGGTACGATGGCTCACGCTTTGGTTATGGCACTGTCGGCAATGGAAGGTAGCGAAGAGCAGGCATTTACTGTTTTTCATCGTTATTTCCCAGGTGCGCCCTTATTAATTGATACTTACGATACTATTGCAGCTGCTGAACGGTTGTCTGCAAAGGTTAATTCTGGAGAAATCCAATTAGCCGGGGTTAGGTTGGATTCTGGTGATTTGGTGTCGTTGTCAAAACAAGTGCGATCGCTTCTTCCAAATGTGTCAATTTTTGCAAGTGGCGACTTGGACGAGTGGGAAATCGCGCGGCTTAAGGCTGCTGGTGCGCAGATTGATGGTTATGGGCTGGGAACGCGACTGGTGACTGGTTCTGCTGTTAATGGAGTCTACAAACTCGTAGAAATTGATAACATCCCCGTAATGAAACACTCAAGTGGTAAGGCAAGTTACCCAGGACGTAAGCAGATTTTTCGCTCTTTTGAGGGAAGTCAGGTGAAAGCAGACTCTTTGGGCTTGGTGAGTGAAGAACACGGAAGATATGGAAACGAAGAATTTCCCCAATCTTCACAAGTGCCTTTGTTGCAGTTGTTTGTTAAGGAAGGTAAACGGGTGCAACCACAACAGACTTTGGCAGAAATTCGACAAAGGACTGCCACTTCCGTTGCTAGTTTGCCAGACGAGACGCGACGTTTGGATAATCCCGTATCGGTGAAAGTTGAGATTTCTGCCCAGTTACAAGAGTTGACTCAAAAGACGAAGAACCCCCACAGGTAGAAAGGGGAGTGTTAGCGCAGCGTTAACGTTTGCGCAGCGCCCCTTTTAGGGGCTAGTGGACCGTAGGTCGCCGTAGGCTGGGAGTCAGAGAGTGAGAGAGAATAATTTTTGACTACTAATGACCAATGATCAATGACTAATGACTAATAACTATGAAAGTTGCTCTGTTTGGTACGAGTGCCGATCCACCAACTGCCGGACACCAAGCGGTTATTCGTTGGCTATCAGACCATTTTGATTGGGTGGCAGTTTGGGCGGCAAATAATCCATTGAAGTCGCATCAAACCCCTTTGGAACATCGGGTAGCGATGTTACATTTGTTGATTTTGGATATAGATTCGTCAAAGCATAATATTGCTTTGGAACAGGAATTAAGTTACTTGAGAACGCTGGAAACATTGGAGAAATCAAAAAAACGTTGGTCAGAGGCGGAGTTTACCTTAGTAGTTGGTTCAGATTTACTAGCTCAATTGCCGCGCTGGTATCGTATTGAAGATTTGTTGCAGCAAGTACAACTTTTGGTCATACCGCGCCCAAGATATGCAATAGATGAATCTAATTTACATATTGTGCAAAAACTCGGAGGGAAAGTCACGGTTGCCAAGTTTATCGGTCTAGATGTGTCCTCAACAGCTTATCGTGAAAATGGCGATCGCGAAGCCCTGACACCTCTGGTCGTTGATTATATTCACAAAGAGCATTTGTACAAATGTCTACCCGAAAATTTAACTTGTTAAACTATAAGCACTTTTGCCAAGCAACTCCAAATTTAAAATTCCAAATTGCATTCAATTGAAAACGGCTATATGCCAGGACACAACAAAATAAAGATTGTACACGCGCTAAAACAACCACCTTTAGCAGATTTCAAGGTTGGTGTTGATAATGTTATTTTCTCTGTAGATACTGCACAAAATCGACTGCTGGTTCTATTAGTGATGAGACAGCAGGAGCCATTTTTAAACTCTTGGAGTCTTCCTGGTACTTTGGTGCGTCAAGGTGAGTCTTTAGAAGATGCCGCGTATCGGATTCTGTCTGAAAAAATAAGGGTAAAAAACCTTTATTTAGAGCAACTTTATACCTTCGGAGGACCATCACGTGATCCCCGAGAAGCAAGCGATAGTTATGGTGTACGTTATCTATCGGTGAGTTACTTTGCCCTCGTGCGATTTGAGGAAGCAGAATTGATTGCTGATGGAGTCACTGGAATCGCTTGGTATCCCGTGAAGCAATTGCCGCAACTAGCTTTTGACCATAACAAAATTTTGGCATACGGACACAGACGTTTACGAAATAAGTTGGAGTATAGTCCAGTCGCGTTTGAAGTGTTGCCAGAAGTGTTTACTTTAAATGATTTATATCAGTTATATACTACAGTTTTAGGAGAAATATTTTCTGATTACTCTAATTTTCGAGCGCGTTTACTCAAGTTAGGATTTTTATCAGATACAGGAATAAAGGTGTCGCGTGGTGCTGGTCGTCCAGCTAGTTTATATAAATTTGATGCGGAAGCTTTTGCTCCTTTTAAGGATAAACCTTTGGTTTTTCTTTAATTGAAACATTGGCAAGAAAAGACGTAATTATCTATAATCCTTAATCCAATATGAAGATAGCGATCGCTCAACTTAATCCTACCATTGGTGATTTGCCAGGAAATGCCCAAAAAATTCTAGAGGTGGCACGAAAAGCAGTTGCAGATGGTGCACGTTTATTACTAACGCCAGAACTTTCTTTATGTGGCTATCCACCCCGTGATTTATTGCTTAATCCTAGTTTTGTTCAAGCAATGGACATTGCTTTAGAACAACTAGCACAAGATTTGCCTCCAGAACTCGCTGTGTTAGTAGGCATGGTTGAAGAAAATGTAAAAGCACACAAGACGGGCGGTAAAACTTTATTTAATAGTATCGCTTTGTTAGAAAGGGGAAAAGTCAAGCAAGTTTTTCACAAGTGCCTTTTACCAACTTATGATGTTTTTGATGAAAATCGCTATTTTGAACCAGGTTCAGAAGCTAGTTATTTTACCTTAGATGATATTCGTATTGGCGTCACGATTTGCGAAGATTTATGGAATGATGAGGAATTTTGGGGTAAGCGAAGTTATGTCACGAATCCAATTGCTGACTTAACAATTTTGGGTGTAGATTTGATTGTGAATTTGTCGGCTTCTCCTTATAGTGCTGGCAAGCAGAAGTCTCGCGAAGCAATGCTTAAGTATAGTGCAGTGCGTTTTCAGCAACTGATTCTCTATGCCAATCAAGTCGGGGGGAATGATGATTTAATTTTTGATGGTAGAAGTTTTGCTTTGAATCGTCAGGGTGAAATAGTCTGTCGTGCCTGTGGTTTTGAAGAGGATTTGAGAGTTGTGGAATTTGATGAAGTGCAACGAGATTTGCACTCAGGTTCTATAGCGCCAGAATATGAATCTCAAGATGAGGAAATTTGGCACGCTTTGGTTTTAGGATTGCGAGATTATGTTCGTAAGTGTGGCTTTTCTAAAGTTGTGCTGGGTTTAAGTGGTGGAATAGATTCTTCATTGGTGGCGGCTGTTGCTACCGCAGCATTGGGTAAAGAAAATGTCCTCGGTATCCTGATGCCTTCGCCCTACAGTTCTGAGCATTCTATCAGCGATGCTTTGGCATTAGCAGAAAATATTGGTATGAAAACTCATATCCTACAGATAGGGGAGTTAATGCAAGGCTATGACAAAACGTTAGCTGAGTTATTTGCCCGAACAGAGTTTGGACTGGCAGAGGAGAATATTCAATCCCGGATTAGGGGCAATTTATTGATGGCAATTTCTAATAAATTTGGCCATCTGTTGCTATCGACTGGTAATAAGTCAGAAATGGCAGTTGGTTACTGCACTCTTTACGGCGATATGAATGGGGGTTTGGCGGTGATTGCTGATGTGCCCAAAACCCGCGTTTATTCGATTTGCCATTGGTTAAATCGCAATGGTGAAATGATCCCACAAAATGTTTTAACCAAAGCACCCAGCGCCGAACTCAAACCCGGTCAACTTGACCAAGACTCGCTACCGTCTTACGAGGTTTTGGACGACATATTGCAACGGTTGATTCACGATTACCAATCTCCAGAACAAATTATCGCTGCAGGTCATGACCCAGAAATAGTAAGCCGAGTGACTAATTTGGTGGTGCGTGCGGAGTTTAAGCGACGACAAGCACCCCCCGGATTGAAAATTACGGTTCGCGCCTTCGGAACTGGTTGGCGAATGCCTATTGCTAGTAAATGGGCGTCTTTGCAATTCAAAATTCAAAAAAAGATTCTTCATTAGGACTTACGCAAAAACTCTTTTAAACTCACTTATTTACCTATGCGCTAATGGGACTTTAGAACTTTCTGGCAGAAAAAGTGGCTGAAAGCCTTTGTGGATAAGGCAAATACGTCAACTTTGCTAAAAGTGCCTCAAACCAAGCTACAACAACACGGCGAGGCTTCATCGATCTAAAAGCCTTGCCTGTTCTACGATTGAAAGGATTTTGAGCCTAATTTTTTAAAAAGTCCCACTACTTATATCAAGTCCGGATGATCACTTGTCATTGCGAGCGGAGCGGTAGCGTAGCGTGGCAATCTCAAACCCTTGCGATTGCTACCCTATGGCTGACGCCACGCCTTACGGCTATCGGGAAGCCGCTTTGCGTCTACGTTTCACTGCGTTCCACTCGCAATGACATACCTTTAAATTTTTACGCCGACTTACTTACATAAACAATGAAAAAAACAATTGAATAATTAAAATCTATGGAATTAGTATCTTTTATTCCTATCCATTGTATATGTGTAAAGGAAATTATCATAGCTACTATTTCAAAGATTTGGCTTGTGCTGCGAAGATTTAGAGATAGACAATCTTGGATGTTCTACATAAAAAATAAAGATTGTCTAATCAATTTCATCTTCTATTTAACCCTCTAAGTGCATAAGTTGATTTTCCAGAAATCTATGAATGAGTAGAAGGCGACTGATTCAAGCTAAACATTTGCGTAAGCGTTCAGGTAGGGCTTAATTCAGACTTTTGTCAATGGGTCTACCTTGGACTACAAACAACACAACAATATTTTTATCAATAAATAAAAATGACATTATCACCAGATACCCATATTGCTGCCATTTCCTTTGAGCATGACATTCAACGACTAACGGATGATTTTACTGGACGAGATTGGATATTCAAGAGAATAGGTGAATGGTTGAAAAATAAAAGCGATCGCTTTTTTATCCTGACTGGGGAACCGGGGGTGGGCAAAAGCGCAATTGCTGCTCAACTGATCAAAATTGACAAGAACGACATTAAAGCCTTTCACTTCTGTCGAGCAGGGGACGTGGAAACTGTTAGACCTGGGCGTATACTTCGGTCTTTAGCAGCTCAGTTAGGGAAAAACCTACCACTACACGGGCAAGCTTTAGCAAATACCATTAAGCCTGTTCACCTGCGAGTAGAGGTCAACGTTAAGATTGAGTCTATGACCGGAAGTCAGCTTACAGGAGTCTATATCGAATACCTGAAAGAAAGCGATCCGGATAACGAATTAGATATCCTCATCCGAGCACCCTTGGCAGAGTTGGAGAAGATGTATGCCCAACAGCAGCAAAAGCCACCTGATGCAGCAGTCATCTTGATTGACTCTTTGGATGAAGCCGTGACCACTACAGGGGATGAAAACGACGTGAAGCAGAAGCTTTGGGCTATGCTTGCCTACGCACTAATGCTGATGATAAATTAGCAAGTTTATTAATTGTTCATAATGCGTTGCCACAAAAAAGTCAGTATGATCTCAGAGTTTTAGATGAAGCGAAGAAAGTCGCAGAATTAATTGAGGAAAGTGGGACGAAGATACAAGACCTGCACGACTTAGCAATAGCCCTTACTCAAGCTGAGCGCTTAAGCGAAGCCCAAGAGATTATAAGTAGAATAAATGACGTTACTGTGAAGGCTGAAACACTAGGAAAGTTGGCAGTAGCCTTTGCAAAGAAAAAAGATAATGAGCAAGCGATCGCCATCTTCAACCAAATCAAAATACTGATAGGCGGAATCAATGACCAATCTTTGAAAGTAGAGGCATTGCGGAAGTTGGCAGTAGCTTATCTACAAACGGAATTGGTGTCGCAAGCAAAGCCTATTTTTAAAGAAGCAATAGCAATAGCACTGACAATAAAAGACATAAAGATACTGAGTCAATTAGCAGTAGCTTTAGCCCAGGCTGGAGATATTGAGAACGCTAATATACTTTTTATTGAAGCTAAAAAACTGACAGAGGGAATTGAAAACAATTTTAAGAAAGCTGAAACCCTGCGGGAGTTAGCACTAGACTTCGCATTGAGTAAGTTTGTAGAGGAAGCTAAGGCTACTTTTAACAAAGCAGAGGAAGTGGCACGTAACATTGCTCAAGATTTCAAACAAGTGTACCCGCTGCTGGAATTGGCGAAAGTCCTGGCACTTGCTGGTGAAGTCAATAAGGCGATCGCAATTTTTGACGAAGCCATAAAAGTTCCAAACGCTATTGAGGAAGGGTGGGAACAGGCAGAGATCCTGCGGAAGTTTGCAGAAACCTTAGTTAAGGCTGAGTTTGTAACGGAAGCGTGTGTAGTTTTCACCGACGCGAGGAAAGCGGCACGCAGCATTAGGGGAAACTGGGAGCAAGCAGAGGCATTGCGAAACTTGGCAGCAGGTTTGGTGCAGACTGGATTAACGGAAGAAGTACGTCAGTTCTTCACTGAAGCTGAGAAACTTGCACTCAAAAAGGGAAGTGACGCGCAACAGGAACAAGTACTATGTAAATGGGCTGTCGTCTTAGAGCAAGCTGGCTTTACCGATAAAGCGAGTGCAATTTGCAACAATGCCGATAAATTTGCACAAGCAAAGCAAGACATGGCTCGAATGAAGGAACGGGCAGAAGGTGTGCGTGAATTTGCAAACGCCTTCAATCAGATTGGCAGTCACACAGAAGAAGAGTGGGAGTTGTTAGAAGCTATAAATCAAGCTGAAAACTCCACAGAAGTATGGAAAATCGTACAGACTGTAGTAAATTTCAAACTGTTTGAGCAACCACCACCAGATCAGTTGGTATTATTACTAGCTATGGCTCAGCAATTCCCCGCAGCTATTAAAATTGCACAAGCCATCAAAGACGACCAAGAGCAGATATCCATACTGAGTGAATTGGCAGCAACTATAGCTTGGATGGGCTGCTTCAAGGAGGCATTGAGTATTTTTGGATTCAAAAACGGACAAAGTCAATTTTTAAATGCTTTAGTGGAATGGATATTTGCTTCTGAGAAGGTTGAGCAAAAGCGATGGTTAGAGATCCTGCAAGAAACAATACGTATTTTTGGGTGGATGTATCCGTATTGGCATAAAGTTTATGACCAGTTAGTTTCTGAAAGCAGTAGAGGAACATCTCCTATTTCTGAGAATCCAATACAGGCAAACAAAAGAAAGCGGAATCCAGCTTCTGAACAAATACAAACAAGTAAGAATTCTAGGCTCAAGTTAGTCTTACGTCGTAATGTTAGCTCAATAATTATCTCCCCCGAACAAGCTCAACGCCTTGAAATTTGCATTCACGAAGCTACTGCTATTCTTTATCACAACATCCCCAAAAATAAACTATCAACTATCGAAAGTATTGAAAGAATTATATTAGAGCAAATTCTCCAGAGCGTCATTACGAAAATTGCCGTTTTCCACCAAGGTTTTGAATAAGTGTTTAAGGTTACATTTTAACAAGGAATAAGAGGAGATGGAAGAGCGTACTTACAGCCCTTTGCAAATGGTAGACAACCTATATATGGGTAATAAAAAGCTAAAATTAATCAATGGTTTCAACTGGAAGCCGCTAAATTCAAATTGTCTTCATGTTTTGTTCTCGATCATAATGCTCTCGATTTTAGGTATGGCTGATAGTAGTTTTGCCTTTGAAGCAAAAGTAAAAGAGGAAACATTGCAAACTTACTGGTACCCGCTCCCAGGAGAACGCTCTGATAAGACATTACAAAGATCGACTACGGTTTATATATTATATTGTCGTCTTGTAGATCACTGGTGCTATTTAGAAAATTATAAAATTTCGCAAAAAAGAATCAGACATCTCCGGCGATGGGTTATGAGAGATCAACTTTGTTCTAATGATACTATGGATAGTAATAGTAGTCCTTTGTTCTCTTGTAAATCAAAGGCTAATTATTCTACTCTAGATGCTCTGCTCAAGGTGAGAAATTTTTATTGTGATGAAAAAAATCCGTTTTACTGGTTTGACTATAAAGTAGAAAACCATATAGTAGTAAACTATTTTTGTCCAATAAAAAGATGAGTAAAAAACGTCAATACATTGATTTAAATCTAGAGTTGCGAGATCTAGATATATCAAACAACACATTCAAAGTTTCTATTCCCATTTCTACTGTTGGTGAAACTCGCGAAGCATTTCCAGCCCCTTATATTTCTGAAGAAATAGAAGAGTATTTGACAAGGCTAGAAAGAAAAAATAATCTTCCACTTTCAGAATTGGTAGAGTTTGGGAAACAGATAACAGCACGGTTATTTCCATCATTAGAAGTTACCAATTTATTTCAAAGAGCAATTGAAAAAGCAGGTCAAGACGGTTACATTCGCCTGCGACTAGTGATTAAGCATCCAAAATTAGCTCAAATACCTTGGGAGTTTTGCTATTTTCCTCAACCAGAAGGTGAAGATAGCTATGATAATTTTCTGGTTCTAAATCCTAAATATTCGATGGTACGCTATGAGCCGATAGATTCTTCTCCATCGAAGATTGAGAAAGAGAATCAAGAAAGTTTGCGTCTCTTGGCAGTGACAGCAGATCCAATAGGAAACCTGCAATTGAAGATGGAGCAGAAAGCGATAGAGAAAGCATTAAAAGGATTTAATGTAAAGGGAGTTAACCTAAATTGGGAACCTTTTATCAATAATCCAACAGTTGATGATTTGATTTCCGAGTTACATAAAGGGGCTGATTTATTTCACTTTGCTGGTCATGGTGTATTTACAGAAAAAGAGGTTTTTAATTCTCGTGAGCAGGCAAGGTTTGTTATCAATGAATCAGAGTTCAATAGCTTACAAAGAAACCAAGTTCGTTTTCTTTCTACCTCACCAGAAATAGAAGATTCTAGAGGGATAGGAAATCTAGTTTTACTTAACAAGAAAACAGAAGATACTTATGAATTATTTCCTGCTAATGAATTAGCAATACATTTACAGCAAGCAGGTGTCAGAGTAGCTGTTTTGGGCGCTTGTGAAACTGGACGACGTGATGGTGTTTCTCCTTGGACTGGAATTGCACCTGCTGTGATGAAACAAGGTATACCAGCAGTGCTAGCAATGCAGTATAAGGTGTCTGATAGTGAAGCAATCGCCTTTAGTAAGCGATTTTACACCGCGCTAGCAGCTGGACTAACCCTTGATGAAGCTGTATCTCTGGGACGACGAGAAATGTACAACGAGTCAAAGCAAGGATATGAATGGGCTATACCCGTGCTTTACATGCGTTCGCCTGATGGAATTGTTTTCCCGGAAATTACCAAAAGAGAATTACCAACAGCAAATGCTTTGCGAGTAGAGGGTGAAGCAGAGATTAAGAGTATTAAGGGAGGAAAGTTTAGTGTTATAGACATTGAAAAAGTTGTTAAAGCTACTCACATTGGAGGAAAGTTGGTAGCTGATACTGTAGAAAATTCTAACGCTGCAGTAATTGTGATAAAAGAAGCATAGGCATCATTGGAGTTAATTTTTATTGTTTGGTTCATGGCCACTTTTGTCCTCTTTCCCAAATCGCATCCCATATTTTTACTATTGCTTCACGCTTACCAAGGTTGAAGATAACAGGAGTTAATCCCCAAATATCTGCTAATTTGAATATTGAATGTTTGAGAAGGAAGATCCCTACTGGATTTACAATTCCTTTGATGGTGTAAAAAGTATTTCTCTTATGGCGAATCAAACTCCAATCCCTGTTGTTGTCATTGGTGCTGCGGGCAAAATGGGTCGCGAGGTCATTAAAGCGGTGACGCAAGCAGCAGATATGAATCTTGTAGGTGCGATAGATACAACAGCTGAATATCAAGGTCAGGATGCAGGGGAACTGGCGGGTTTAAGTGAACCTTTGGAAATTCCAATTACCAATCAATTGGAACCGATGCTGGCGTTTGCATCTCAAGGAAAACAGCTAGGGGTGATGGTAGATTTTACTCATCCTAGTTCTGTGTATGACAATGTTCGTAGTGCGATCGCCTATGGTCTTCGTCCAGTTGTGGGTACCACTGGCTTAAGTCAAGAACAAATTCAAGATTTAGCAGAATTTGCTGATAAGGCAAGTACGGGGTGTTTAATTATTCCCAATTTTTCTATTGGTATGGTACTGCTGCAACAAGCAGCAGTTGCGGCTTCTCAACATTTCGACCACGTGGAAATTATTGAACTGCATCATAACCAAAAAGCTGATGCCCCCAGCGGGACAGCAATTCAAACTGCTCAGATGTTAGCAGAAATAGGTAAAACATATAACCAGCCTCTTGTGGAAGAAACGGAGAAATTACCAGGAGCACGAGGTAGTACAGCCGAAGAAGGCGTTAGAATTCATAGTGTGCGTTTACCAGGACTGATTGCGCATCAAGAGGTGATTTTTGGTGCTGCTGGTCAAATTTATACTCTAAGACATGATACGAGCGATCGCGCTTGCTATATGCCAGGAGTATTACTAGCAATTCGCAAAGTCCTCCAGTTAAAGTCGTTAGTATATGGATTAGAAAAAATTCTTTAACAGTAAACAGTAAACAGTGAACAGTTATCAAGCAATTGATGACTGATGACTGATAATTGATAACTGATTTAAAAAATTCAGCACTCACCACTTAGAAGACAGCACTCATGATCGTCCCATTAACTCGCCAAAAATTTGAACAACTCATTCCCCTAATTGCCACTGGTCCGCAGTACAAATACTACTGGGGGAAATTTCCAGACTTTTTACAACGGCTGCTGATTTCTGTCGTGGCGGTAGCTGTTGTTTTCGTGATTAAAGTCATTTTGCGGGTTGATTTTGGTGGAATAGTCTTTTTGCTCGGGCTCATTGGTGCCCTTTACTGGCTGTGGGGACCAGTGTTTTGGGCGAGTATGCGGAATGTGAAAAGCCGTCGTTGTAAGTACAGCGGTTTTCTCCGTGGTCGAGTGCTGGATTATTGGATTGCAGAAGAGTTAATGGGTAAACAGGAAACCGTTGATAACAAAGGCGATTTGGTGATTGTCGAAAACCGAGAAAAACGCATTCACTTAGAAATAGGCGATGATACAGGATTTACTGCTGAGTATAAAGCGCCACTGCAATCTGCCTACAAAGTTATTGCTCGCGGTCAGAGGGCAGAACTGTTGGTGATGTCGAATCGTCCAGATTTAAGCAGTATTGATGAAATTTCCGATATTTATATTCCTAGTCGCGACTTGTGGGTGAGTGATTATCCTTCTATACGTCGCGATTTCTTTACTGAGGTGAGTAGTCGCCTGCGCCGTGATGAAGAAGATGAAAGACCGCGTCGCCGTCGCCGTAGGGTGGAGAGGTAGAAGCGGTTTCATTTTCAATTGTTTTAACCCCCTACACCCTTACTTACACCGTTAGGCGATCGCGCCCAGCGTCTAAGCCTCACCTTGGCGTTGCCCTTATACCCTTACACCCTGCCTTACAGCCATTGACTTTTACTCTTTGGTTTATGACTCAGCACTAGAAGACTGACTAAAAATAGGGGAAAGGTAGGCAACTAAAAGACCGATGATAAAACCGGAAATGTTGCGAACCAGGGGTAGCCAGTCGCTTGTTCGTGTCACTACTGGTCCAATACCAAAGGAGATAAATAAGATTCCCCATAGAGGAGAGAAGATTAAAGCCCATTGCCAAGCAAAAACTTGTCCTTCGCGACGAGGTTGAGCTGCAAATCCACAAATGACTCCACCAATTGCAGAAGAAATCAAAGTGAAAATCCACTGCTCCCGTGGTAATCCGGGAACAACTGCGCAACCTCCCTGAACCAAACAATTTTTGACTGTTTCCATTGCTTGTAGGATAGCTTGGTCTTCGCCTTCTTCTCGCACAAAGTACAAATTACCAAAGCGGGTTTGTAATTCAATCCAAAAAGTACGCGGTAGAAGTTCGTAAACAGCGTCACCCACACTAAAGCTGAGAATGTTACCGCCACGGGAATCAGCAACTAGCAAAATGCTTTTGTCATCTAAACCCCAAAAAGGAATAACAGCTCGACCTGGAGTACGGTCATATTGAGTTAATACTCGGAGTTTCCAGCCAGTTTCCGTTTGAAATTGTTCTAGTTGCTTAACAAGATTTTCTTCTTGAACGCTGGTAAGAGACTTAGCTAAGTCTACAACTGGGGTTGGGGTATCAGGTAATAGTTCGGGATTGTCATAAGCGTATGCGCTGGGAGAATGCGTCATCCAAATTGACCCAGCAAGGAAAAATACTGTTACAAAAGCCAGAATTCGTTTCCAAAAACTTTGCTGCATGAGCTTTTATATACAAATCTCAACAGGAAAAGTGAACAAGTTGTTTTAAAAGAGTACTGGAAAGTGAGACTTCTTTACACTTTTTAACTCTAATCTAATCTAATATCTCAGATCTAGAACTCACTGAGCAAGCTTGTCTGTAAGGTTAGGATATGAAAATAAGGGCGTAATGCCTTGTGTCCCTGTTCTCATAGAGACTTACACTAATTCGCGCGGGAGCATGAAAGCTCCGACACTCTATTCTTTATCAGACCAATTCTCAGATTCTGTCTGACGGTGGGAATCCTGTTCATCAAAACTGTTTTCCCCACTACCTAGGTTGTAGTCATTGTATTCGTTGTAATTCTTATTATTCCCGTATCCTTGTGCAGGTGTGAAGCGGTTCTCCTGCCTTAGTAGGGCTTGGCGTTCTTGTAATGTCAGCTTTGCTTTTTGAGATGGCGATAGACGCTCAACTGTTCGCCTTGAAGATTTGGAGCGTGTGAAGGTTTTCCAAGCAGCTTGCACACCAACCATAAAACTACGCGTGCCTGTTTGAACGTTTTGTGCTTGCTTTTTAGCACTATCCAAACTTTGATCCACTTGTTTAACCACTTGACCAGCACTTTTAACACCTTCACTGACATCATCAGTTAAGTCAGTGATTTCCAAGCTAGTCATGCGAATTGCATCGAGAGTGGGTGGCAACTCTCTATAAAGAGTGTCAAATAATTTTTCTGCACTGCGAGCTGCTCTTGCTAATTCCTGCAAAGCTGGTATCGCCGCCACCAAAACAGCAGTCAGACTGGCGGCGACTAGGAGTATGGACAGTCCCAGCCAAAACAGGGGGTCAATCACTTTAATATCTTCTATTAACTATCTAAATGTTGAGGAATAGTATCGGATTTTTCTTGAGCACTTTGTTGCTTCATTGCTTGGGTTTCCCGCAAACTAGCATCAATGCCTGCTGAGATTGCCTCCCGTAGTCGGTCTAAAGTATCATCCCAGTTAGAGCGTGCGTTTGCAGAAAGGCGGTCTGCCTGTATTTGAACACTTGTTGAAATATCTTCTGCCAATTCTGGCAAAGCACTGGCAGATTTCTTCAAGAGTTGACGGGTTTCGCGTCCTGTGCGTGGAGCTATGAGCAACCCAGTTAAAGCACCAATGGTTGCGCCTAGCATCATACCGCCAATAAATGATCCAGAACGGTTGTTAGACATCTTTTTGTTTCTCTCCTTACACCCATTCTATGTGGGTTTTCACGCCTTGCAAAATCCAAAAGATTTTATCTTCTAAATTTAGAGAGACAATTGATCAGCCAGAAAGGTTGCCCTTACTGCCTACTTTCTCTTTTTGACTAATTTTGCTCGGAATCTCAGAAAATTACTCTGCCAGACTTGCTGTCCAAGTGCAACTAGACTGAAAATCTGTCGCAGCCGCTGGATTTGTAGTCGTGCTGGTTGATCTTTCTGCCGTAGATTATTAATATTCCCAAGACTAGTGTAAAGAGCTTGTGGTGCTGTATATAGTACTGCATGGGAACTACGTTCAGCAGCAATAAAGATATTAGCTATTCTTGTGAGTCGCCTCTTCACTCGCCGCACTCGCCAAGCCACGTAGAGAAGAATCAGCGAGATCAGTATGTTGATGACGACAACCACTGTAACCATTGCTTAATTTTGTTGCACCACTGTAATTTTTGCTCTTATGATGACTTTAATTGAAGCTATGAAAATCAGTCTTAAGTTGAGTTTTCGCCAGTATATCAGGCGCTAAGTGGGCTGCTACTAAAGTGAAATAAATTTTTAGATTTCTTTAAGAAGAAGTTAGGGCATGTTTTTTCAAATCATCCACAGAAACCGCTTCCAAAGCTCTGGCGTGAGTTGCGCTAAGGATGACAGGAGGAGCAACGCCAGCCTCAACAGCTTCTTGCCAGCGACCAGCACATAAACACCAGCGATCGCCTTCTTTCAAACCAGGAAATTGATATTCGGGAACTGGGGTACTAAGGTCGTTTCCTCGTGATTTGGTGAATTCAAGGAATTCTGTTGTCATTTGGGCGCAAACAACGTGTAACCCGAAATCCATACCACCTGTGTTACAAAACCCATCGCGATAATATCCAGTCACGGGAGAAGAGCAGCACAATTCTAGCTTTGTGCCGAGTACGTTTGTTGCTTCTGTCATCGCCAATTCCTTTAAGTTTGTGTGACTGTTTAAAAGCCAATCAAATATAATGCCTCAGTCGTTCGAGTCACGACTTTAGCGACCTTACTTTATGATATAAGAAATTTTCTTAGCCATTTTAAAATCGTTATATCTATGAGTTATGAGTGATGAGTTGTCACTTTTGGTGTTCACTCTTCACTCTTCACTCTTGAACGCCAGACGCACGCCAGGTCGTACCATCGGGGGAACCCCAACGCTCTTATCCTGCGACGGGAAACCCGTCTATGTCCTGCGGACACGCTTTGCTATCAGCACTGGCTCGGCAACGCACTGGCTCCTCAAGTCGGGAAACCTGAGATCTTGCACTATTCTCAAAACCCTAGTGGGAACGGCCACGCCTTACGGCTATCGGGTGGGCACTGTCCACAACGTAAAAATAAGGTTTTGAGCGAACTCTAGGCAGTGCCCACCTTACAAAAATTGCAATAACGCAACTGGTGCAAGATGTGAGGAAACCCGCCCACAGCGCTGGCTCTTCCTAACTCCTTAGTGACTCCATTGATGCAAGCCGTACAACAAGTTGACGATGCGGCTCTTTTCCTCGGCTGAAGGTTTCTAAGTCACCAAATTCTTTCAAAAAAGTGTGAATTTGACGGCGTTCGGCTGAACTGAGTGACTTGATTTCTGCTTCTTGACCAGAGGAACGCACTTGCTGGGCTGCTGCTTCAGCTATCGCGCGAATTTCCGCGTATCTCCTAACGCGGTAGCCGTTCAATTCAACAGTGTAAGAGGCTTGTTCCCCCTGTAGTTGACTTAAGTTGAGAATAGAATTTGCTAGATACTGAATCGCATCTAGCACTGAACCATCGGGACCCGTTAAAATTTCGATTTGTTCGGATGATAAATTGCTTTCACCAATTGTCAACCAGTAACTATCCTGTTCTGGGGATTCTTCATCCTCAGCGACGGCTGTTTCTTTCTCACCTTTTATATCATCAACAGATAGCCCACTAAGTTGCAGCAGCGTTTTCAACCACTCCTGACCTCGTTTCATTCGACTGTCTGTCATCATTACCCTGTAGTCTTTTTCTTAGAACTTTTTGGTTCAAACGGCAGCGTTTTTTGTTTTGCGCTTTCTTCTTCTTTCTCCTGAGTATCTACAATTTTTTGTAGTTCCTCGCTCAGGGGTTCACGCGTGAGAATATAGGTTTGCAATGTCTGGAAAATATTACCAATCACCATATACATCAGCACCCCAGCTGGCAGCGGGAAGAACAAGAACATCCCTGAAAAAATTACAGGGGTGATTTTGTTAACAGTGTCCTGCTGCGGGTTGGCATTCGTGGTATTTTGCCCAGAAAGCATTTGGCTGACGTAAAGGGTAATACCAAACAGGATAATCATGGCGACAATATCCCAGTGAACAATGCCGCCTGGATCAATTGCACCAACTCTACCTAAGGCATCAATAAAGAGAAATCCTTGATTTGCGGCGAGTCCGGGAATTGTTCCTTGGATTGTAACATCTCCCGGCTGTAAGGCTTCTATATTACCCTCAGCATCAATTCTTATCCTTTCCTCCCCTTTGGTAATTTTCCATTCAGGGATTAACTGAGTATCGGGGTGTTCTGCTGAAAGTGCCTGAAAAGGTTTACCCTCCTGAGTTTGATACTCTATCTTCGTATGTTCTCCCACCGCTAATTTGTTGCCGCCAGGAAGGATGGCATTTACCTTAACGTGTTCCCCTTCAGAAATATAAATATTTTGTGGGGGAGTGGCAAAGGCTTGCGGTTGAATTCTTTCGATTTGTTCGGCAGGCAAGACTTGGAGATTCACGCTATAGTTGACTCCAGCAAAAGGTGAACCCCGCAAAGTGGCAAATAGTGCCAGTAAAACTGGCATTTGTAGCAGCAGTGGCAAACAACCTGCAAGCGGGTTGCCAAATTCTTTTTGGACGTTCATCATTTCTTCCTGCTGCTTTTGCGGATCGTCCTTATATCGCTCTTTAACTTCTTGCATCCGCTTATTCATCAGGGGTTGGACGATCCGCATCCGTCGCATATTGCGAATTGAACCAGCACTCAGGGGATAGAGCGCGAAGCGGATGATCAATGTTAATGCTACAATCGCTAGTCCATAGCTAGGCACAATGCTATAGAACAAGTCTATGATTGGCAGCATCACGTTGTTCGAGAGAAACCCGATACCAAAATCCATTATTCTGAATTCAACCTGAGATACTGTAAATTGACATCATCTAATTTATCTAAATCATGATTTAGATTGCGACTAGCGTGGTACTACGGATAGCCGCACATTATATGAGTAGGGGAAATAATGAGAGTCAGGAAGTGAGGGAGTCAGAAAGTGTGGGAGTGTGAGGAAATATTCCTCCCTCATTCGCTCCCTTTCTCCTGTTTTCCCTCATTCTCTTTATCACTTTTCAGCGCCCGCATAATTGGGATTTTTGGCTCTGACTTTTTCTTCAATGTAGTCATAAATTTCCCTAAACTTAGGAAGCGCCCGTATTTCCAGACGGCTACCGTCTCTTAAGGTTATAACCATATCTCCCCACAAGCCAATACCACGGGGAATTTTAGCCATTTTGACAATTTCTGAGTAAATGACGTCGCTGCGAGAACGTCCCATCCAACCACCCATGACGGAGATCCTGCGATCAGTGATACGATAGCGTAGCCACAATGCCCTAACAATCGCCCCAACAGTCAATGGCAGACCAACAATAGTGAATCCAATCAATATACTTGTGATTAAATCCCCAATATGTGGACCACCCTCATAATAAACTTCTTCACGAATGCCCATTGAACACCTCAGCTTGTTCCAATAACTGCTCTAATTCTTGCAGAAATTGTTGGGTCACGCACTTCGTATCTGCTACTGGTTTCACAACAACTACAATCCGCCATCCTGGTGACATTTTGGGCAACAACCGATACAAAGCTGCTGCAATTTGGCGTTTGAGGCGGTTACGAACAACTGCTCGTTTGCTAACCTTTGTACTAATCGAAATTCCTATTTGGGCTGGAGTAAGATGCTTTGTGTTTTTTGTGTTTACACTTTCAGGAGCCGTATTACAAGAAGGCTTAGAGGAAGGAGATGGTCGTAATGCTCTCAATGTTATATGTGAACCATGACGACGGATTCCTTCACGGAAAACTGCCTGAAAATCTCTTCGGGATTTTAGCCGATTTGCCTTGGGCAATGCCACAATTGCTATAATTAGCTTTTTTCTGCTCTAAACGCTCAAACGGTGGCGTCCCTTTTTCCTTCTTGCCCGGATGACATTTCTACCATCTGGAGTTCGCATTCTAGCGCGAAAACCTGAGGTTCTTTTTCTCTTGCGACAAGTGCCTTCCAATGTTCTCTTCATGTTTTTATCCTCTTAGACAATTATCATAAAAAAAGTCACGATTCGCTATTATATCATAAAATTTGTTTTTTGAAATCCAGCAGTAATGCTAAAGCTAGAAAGCCGTCATCAGTCATTTGTCTATTGTCAAGGATAACGGCAAAACTCTAACCATTCCTGTGCAAAGCAGGTAGTGGTAATTTATTTGGCTTTGTTTGACTCACTAATGACTAGACAAGATTGCAAAAGTAACAATAGCCACTCTTGTGAGGATCTTGTGAGCAAAGGGTAAAAATTTAAGAGGAAAGGGTTTTTCTTATTCTTTTCCCCCTTACCCCTTACCCTTTTCCCTAGAACTGCCACGAAGTCTACTGATGATTGATGAGTCATGGCTTAACTAATGCTTATGATCCACGTGCCGATGTAGCGCGATAATGGCACATCGCCGGGAGACTGAATTGAGCAGTTAAAATAAAACATTCCCCCAGAAGACGGGTTTTTCACGTTAGAGAGAATCAACTCAACATCAGTACCTGCTGGTACTGCTTCTTGGGGAAAAATTTCAAGAACGTGATTTTCTTTATCCCACTTCACGTCTGAGAGTGCAATCTTTTTGCCTTTAGCCTTGACCTCAATTTCCTTGCTGTCAAAGGTTCCTTGGTAGTAATTAGGATAAGAAATGACAAATCGAGCAACTGCTGTTTTCATCTTTTTGCTAGAAATTTTCAGTCTGTATCTGTCCCAGCCATTGGTTTGACCGCCAAAATCTAATCGGAACGGTAGCTGATTTTCGCCTTTGACACCACTAAATATCGTCAACCCTGGCAAACTTTGTGCCCAGCTTATAGCTGGTATCCCAGCTAGCAAACAACTTGTCACGGCTAAAGTAGAGAGTAAACGTCGCATGGTTAAGCTCCTGAGGCAGAAATAGATCTTTTGTTTAAAATAACTAGGACGGAACGTTCGTAACTAAAACTTTACTACTTAACATTTAGATATTGGGACGTAAATTGCTAATAAAAGTGTCATTCTAAGTACTTTCACTTCAAAATAGTATTTTTATACTAAGTGAATGCCCTGAAAAAATTTTGATGAATTTGAAGTCACTAAAAACACGGTTGAAATTTTATTTTGTTACCAAATATGTATAGATATATATAAAATGTTATAAAAGTTGAAAAAATAAATATGAAAATTAGTAGTTAACTTGAACGAGATTCGATAAGATAAGTTGTAATCAAGTCAGGGTTGACTAATATTATTTGGGGATAGTTTTTGAGAATTTTACTAATATTGCAATATGTAAAAAAATCCAGAAAAATTCTTGAATCCCTAAAAGAAGTTAAAGACAAACACGTAAAATTTGGGGATTGACATAGGATGTGTAATAGAAGCCCCTCTTTTCAAATACATGGGAATCTGGAAACCCTGCAAGAATTAAATTGAAACTTTGCGTAGGTCATTATCGAGTTTGAGAGCGAAGGTAAAATTGATTGGGCAAACCAACTACTAATAGCTGCAGCCCATGCACGATAAGTGCGCCTATTGCCTCTTAAGAAAAATTTCACAAATTGCCAAAAATAGGTATTTATCTTCAAGGAGATTGCATGAGAATAGCAGTTGCCAAAGAAATTGAAGTCTGTGAGCGTCGAGTTGCCTTAATTCCTGACATCGTTGCCCGATTGGTAAAACAAGGTGTAGAAGTGTCGGTAGAAACTGGTGCAGGTGAGCGGGCTTTCTTTTCTGATGCTGCTTATGAAGCAGCAGGAGCGAAAGTGATCACTGATACTGCTCAATTATGGGGCGAAGCAGATATTCTGCTTAAAGTGAGTCCACCTCAAGAGCGAGAAGATGGACGCTCAGAAATTGACTTACTCAAGGAAGGATCTGTACTCATTAGCTTTCTTAACCCTTTAGGAAATCCATCCGTAGCGCAGCGACTGGCAGAACGCAAGGTAACTGCTATGAGTATGGAGATGATCCCGCGCACGACTCGGGCACAAAGCATGGATGCTTTATCGTCCCAAGCATCAATTGCAGGTTACAAAGCAGTCCTAATTGGTGCAGCAGCATTACCAAAATATTTCCCGATGTTGACAACAGCGGCTGGAACGATCGCTCCGGCGAAAGTGTTTATCATGGGGGCTGGTGTGGCTGGGTTGCAGGCGATCGCCACCGCCAGACGTTTGGGAGCGATCGTCGAAGCGTTTGATATTCGTCCCGCCGTCAAAGAAGAAGTCCAAAGTTTGGGGGCAAAATTTGTCGAAGTCAAACTAGAAGAAGAAACAACCGCCGCTGGAGGCTACGCTAAAGAAATTTCTGAAGCCAGCAAACAGCGCACTCAGGAAGTTGTCGCCGAACACGTCAAGAATGCTGATGTGGTGATTACCACCGCCCAAGTTCCTGGTAGAAAAGCACCTGTTTTAGTTACTGAAGAGATGGTAGCGCAGATGAAACCAGGTTCAGTGATTGTGGATATCGCCGCTGAACAGGGTGGTAACTGTGCTTGCACTGATCCCGGCAAAGATATTGTGTGGAATGGCATCACTATCATTGGTCCCATCAATTTACCATCATCCATGCCAGTTCATGCCAGCCAACTTTATTCCAAAAATTTGTCGTCGTTGATGCAACTGTTGATTAAAGACAATGGTTTAAATGTCAACTTTGCCGACGACATCGTTGATGCGGCTTGTGTTACCCACGGTGGCGAAATTCGTAACCAGCGGGTGAAAGATGCCTTACAAGCTTTAAGCGGTGTGGCAAGTTAATTAATTCGTAGTAACTGCGTGCTTACTACAACTCAATTTGCATAAGGAGTTTACCCTGCGATGACAGAAGCATTAATCGCTGCCTTGTTTGTGTTTGTTTTGGCATCCTTTACTGGATTTGAAGTTATCAACAAAGTTCCACCAACCCTCCACACACCCTTAATGTCAGGTTCCAACGCGATTTCTGGAATTGCTGTACTGGGTGCGATCGTGGCTTCTGGTGCTAGAGAGACGAATTTATCAGTCATTTTAGGTTTGATTGCCGTGGTATTGGCAATGGTTAACGTGGTGGGTGGCTTCCTAGTCACAGACAGAATGCTGCAAATGTTCAAGAAAAAGGAGATTAAGGCGTGAGCGACTTTTTACCAACTGGGATTCAGCTATCGTATTTAGTTGCTGCATCCTTATTCATTCTGGGTTTGAAACAGCTGGGATCACCAGCGACAGCACGACAAGGTAATGTTGTTGCAGCTGTGGGGATGCTGTTGGCTATTGTGGCAACAATGCTGGATCAGCATGTGTTGAACTATGAAATGATTTTGGTAGGGTTGGCTATTGGATCTTTAGTTGGTATAGTCGTCGCCTACAAAGTCCAAATGACGGATATGCCCCAAATGGTGGGTTTGCTCAACGGCTTGGGTGGTGCTGCTTCAGCACTCGTTGCGGTTGCTGAATTTTGGCGGTTGCTAGGAAACGGTGAAGCAATACCCCTTGACGCCAACATTTCTATGTTGCTGGATGTGTTAATTGGTGGTGTCACCTTCACAGGAAGCTTTGTAGCCTTTGCAAAACTGCAAGGTATTATGAGCGGTTCCCCAATTACATTTCCTTTGCAGCAACCATTTAACCTCTCGCTTCTGGTTGCCTTTATTGCGGGTAGTGCTTATTTAATCATCTCACCGCACAGCTTACCTGTCTTTTTGGGAATTGTTGCTGTTTCTCTAGTGTTGGGTGTGATGTTCGTCATCCCCATCGGTGGCGGCGATATGCCTGTGGTGATTTCCCTGTTGAACTCGTTTTCAGGGTTAGCGGCGGCTGCTGCTGGTTTCGTGGTGATGAACAATATGTTAATCATCGCTGGCGCATTGGTGGGAGCATCTGGGATCATCCTTACTGAGATTATGTGTAAGGCGATGAACCGTTCTCTATTCAGTGTGCTGTTCAGTGCTTTTGGTACAGTGGCTGCGTCTGGTGGTGCTGCTGGTGCTGGTGGTACAACGGATCAAACCGTTCGCAGCATCGATCCAGAAGAAGGCGCAATGATGTTGGGTTATGCTCGTTCCGTCGTCATTGTTCCTGGTTATGGTATGGCGGTTGCGCAGGCGCAGCACAACATACGTGAATTGGCAGATCAGCTCGAACGTATGGGCGTGGATGTGAAGTATGCAATTCACCCCGTTGCTGGTAGAATGCCGGGACATATGAATGTGTTGTTGGCTGAGGCGAATGTGCCTTATGAGCAGCTGCACGATATGGATGATATCAATCCTCAGTTTGAGCAGACGGATGTCGCTTTGGTAATTGGGGCGAATGATGTGGTGAATCCGGCAGCGCGGAGTGATACAAATAGCCCGATTTATGGTATGCCCATTTTGGAAGTGGATCGGGCGAAGCAGACAATTGTGATTAAGCGCGGTATGAGTGCTGGTTTTGCTGGTGTGGATAATGAGTTGTTTTACAAGAATAAAACGACGATGCTCTTTGGTAGTGCCAAGGATATGGTAGGAAAGTTGGTTTCTGAAGTGAAGCAACTGTAGGGTTAAAAACTGTAACATAATTCCTACACATTTCTTTTCATAACTAATCAATTTTGAGCAGGTATTGCGAAAAAGATGCTAAAATGCCCAAACATATTAACGGTTAACAACCGTGCCGTCAGAGGATAAACCTTCCAGCTAAGACTGGCGTTTGATAAACGTGCCACAGGCGAAGTGCAGGCTCCATAGACACAGGGTCGTTAGTAGCGCCTCAAAAAGAAGTTTTTCAACTTCTCCTCGATACATATAGCGGTCAGTTAGACCGTTTTAGCCTGTGGACTGGTTAACGCCGACGTTACCAGGATGAAGCAGGAAATAAGCATCAAACTAGTTCATGAGCAGATTTGTCTACTTATGAGTAGTTGTGAATAGGTCTTATGTAACGGAATTGTAGATTATGGATACAGCATAAATCCAAAATTCCTTTTATGAATCGTGTTTAAGCTTGCTAAGGTTTTGTCCTGAGGCAAGTTTTTTTATGGTTAAAATTAATACGAGCTTCGCTAGTGCTAAGGATATGGTTTATACTACATTGTAGTTAAAGATGACGTTGATAAAATAAATCAACGATAAAATTTGAATAAGTCAAGCAATTAGGGTTACGTGAAATGAATATTTCCCTCAAACCTGAGCATGAGCAGTTTATTCAATCCCAAATTCAAGCAGGGAGATATGCTAATGCAGAGGATGTGATGAACGAAGCATTGAAACTGATGCAAGCAAGGGAGCAACGTTTGGAAGAACTCCGGCAAAAAATAGCGGTTGGGAAGGAACAAATTGCCAGAGGAGAGGTTACGGATGGGGAAATAGTATTTGCTCAACTGCAAGATAAAATTCATAAAATTGCTGAGTCTCAAAGATGAGTAACTACTCTTTTTCTGATGAAGCAGTCAAAGATTTAAATTCTATTTGTGAATATATTGCTCAGAATAATCCTAATGCTGCCAGTAAGCTTTTTGACGCAATTCGTCAGAAGTGTAAACTAGTTTCTGGATTTCCCAATATGGGGAAGAGTTATGAGGGATTGTCCCCTAATTTACGGGGATTTAGTATTGAAGATTATATTGTTTTGTACTATCCAAGAGAGGATGGAATCGATATTGCGCGTGTCATTAGCGGATATAGAGATTTAGAATCCATGTTTTTGGAACCGGAATAAACCTGCTAAAAAGCACAAGTAAAACTGGATTCACTTTTTTAACGAACCGCAGAGGCGCACAGAGCGCAGAGGAAAGAATATATAGAGTCAGCTTGTCTTGGGGGGAGATTATAATCCTGAGGCAAGCTTTTTTGTGGGTTAAAAGTAATACTAGTAGAAAAGGGCTATTGTTGATTGTTTAAGAGGGTTGCTATGGAAAAAGAGCAGCAGAGGTTGATTCTGTCTCAGCATAGGTATGATGAACAGGTAAAAAAAAGGCTAGGGAGTCTTGGCAATGAGTCGCAAAATATACTAATTTTTTATGGACGAGCAGGTATTGGCAAAACTGATTTATCGAAGTTACTGTTTCAATCTTTGAAGTCAGATTATCCGGTGTGCGCCCGGTTGGATGGAGAGGGAGTTTTCAACTACGGTTTGGCACGTAAACCGATTGAACCAGCACTACAACAGCTACGAGCAGATTTAGATCGAAGTAGAGTTGATCTCAATTGCTTTGATCTGGCGTACCTGATGTATCGTACTGGGACAAGTCCCTTGATAGCAACAATTTCACCTGAGGCGGCTAAAGGGAAAGATTGGTTAGAGAATATCAACAATACTTTAGATTTAACTGAGGCAGTTTTGGCAACAAAGCTGCTTGAGCAGGTTCCTGATTTGTTAGGTGTATTGATAGAAGCGCTTCAGGAAGGGTTACCTGGTGGTAAAGCTATTGCTAAACTGGGCTGGTTTTTGATGCAGCAGTCGGAAGAAATATGGCAGTGGTGGAAAGAACGGGGTAATCAAAATTTGCGAGAATTAAAAGATTGTGTAAGCCCGTATGAAATTCTGGAACGACTGCCTTTATTTCTGGCGCGTGACTTGCAGCAATACCTACGCCGTTCCCAGCACAAAGCAGTGATTTTTATAGATGGCTATGAAAAATTAGTAGATAAATTCGGGCGATGCGATTGGCTTGAGGAACTACTGGAACAGCCGAATCCAAATGTGCTGTGGGTGATTTTTTCGGAGCGATCGCTTAATTTGACAAAACACGCCCACAATATTCCTATCCTCCCGTTAACTGAGGCGGAAAGTCAAGCGGTTCTGCAAGCATTTGGAATTGATGAGCCTGAAATTTGCCAAATTATCATTCAGGCATCTGGAGGAATTCCTTTGTATTTGCGGCTGGGGGTGGAGACGTGGCAAGACATCAAAAAGCAGCGTCAGCCGAAGGTTACGGACTTTGCCCGGAATTTAAACGAGGTGTTACGCCAGCAAGATGTAGCTTGGCAGCCAGATGAACGGCGGATGTGGCAAGTGCTTTCTCACTGTCGTACTTGGGATGAGGCGCTGTTTGCTAAGTTGATGAGTCAGTTTCAGTTGGATAATTGGGAAAATCGCTTTTCTCAAATCACCGCATCGCCTTATGTTGAGGAGGCGAGTTCAGGAGTTTGGCGCTTGAATCAGGTGATGCAGCAGCATTTGCAGGAGAACCAGCCAGAAGACTTGCAAAAATCAGTGAAGAATTGGTTGTTTGAGTATTATCGAGCAGAATACCAAGAACCAGAATTACAATTAACCGCGCTGGCAGAAGCACTTTATCACGGGTTGGAAAGCGAACAGCCAGAACCAGCAACGAGCTGGTTTTTAAAACAGGTGGCGGTGCAGCAAGAGGTCGGTAGACATCAGAGTGTTGTTTCTATGCTGCAATTTCTTGTCGGGAAAAATCATCAATCGCCTCTTGCTTGGACGCTGTTGGGTAAGTCGCTGGTTGTTTTGGGTGATTACGAGCAAGCGTTGGAAGCTTTGGAAACAGCGCGAAGTCAATGGGAAGCTTTGCAGCAGGGGGAAAGTCTTGATGCTGCGACTGTGGAGTTGGAACTCGCTAATGTTTATCTGAAACTTGAGCGGACTTTTGATGCGAGCAACGCCGCTCAAAAAGCGTATCGCATCCGCACTACTCAACTGGGTGCAAATGAGTCTTCAGTTGCTGAGGTTCTCAACTGCCAAGCAGAAATTGCTGCAAGTCAGGGCGATTATCGAGAAGCGGTGAATCTGAGTCAACGCGCTTTGCAAATACTCCAGTCTCATCCAGATACCCAACCCCTGCAACTGGCTCAACTGAAATACACTGCTGCTTGGTTGAATGCTTACAACAACAATTTGGATGCAGCACAAAAGCTGTGCCAAGAGGCGTTGGAAATTGTTAAACACAACGCTGGTGACAAGCATCCTCTGGCTATCTCTTGCCAAGCGTCTTTGGGAAATATTTACCAAGGGATGGGAGAGCATAAATACCAGAAAGCCTACGAACAGTATCAGCTAGCTCTTGATGCAGCAGAAATCAGCCTTAGTCCCAGCCATCCTCAAACACTGCAACTGCTCAACGCCCTCACGCGCTTGTGTCGAAGAATAGGACAATACGATGGGGCAGATGAGTTTGCAGAACGCCACAATGCCCATGTTCAAATTGGTAATTTTGAAGAAACCGCTGATGTTGCTAGGAGGTTAAACAATATTGGTCTTTCGCTTTCGGAAAAAGGAGAGTACGGCAAAGCAGAACCACTGCTGAAACAAGCGCTGCAAATCCGTCTCAAGGTACTGGGGGAAGAACATCCCGACACTGCCAGCAGTTTCAACAACTTGGCAGGATTGTACGAATTCCAAGGACGGTACGATGAAGCCGAACCGTTGTACAACCAAGCGCTGCAAATCCGTCTCAAGGTGCTCGGAGCTGAACATCCCCACACTGCCAGCAGTTTCAACAACTTGGCAGCATTGTACGATTCCCAAGGACGGTACGATGAAGCCGAACCGTTGTTCAACCAAGCGCTGCAAATCTCTCTGAAGGTGCTCGGAGCTGAACATCCCAACACAGCCACAAGTCTCAACAACTTGGCATTGTTGTACGATTCCCAAGGACGGTACGATGAGGCGGAACCGTTGTACAACCAAGCGCTGCAAATCTCTCTGAAGGTGCTCGGAGCTGAACATCCCGACACTGCCAGGAATCTCAACAACTTGGCATTGTTGTACGATTCCCAAGGACGGTACGATGAGGCGGAACCGTTGTACAACCAAGCGCTGCAAATCTCTCTGAAGGTGCTCGGAGCTGAACATCCCGACACTGCCAGGAATCTCAACAACTTGGCATTGTTGTACGATTCCCAAGGACGGTACGATGAGGCGGAACCGTTGTACAACCAAGGACTGCAAATCTATCTGAAGGTGCTCGGAGAAGAACATCCCGAAACAGCCAAAAGTCTCAACAGCTTGGCAGGATTGTACAAATCCCAAGGACGGTACGATGAGGCGGAACCGTTGTACAACCAAGGACTGCAAATTTTTTTGAAGGCGCTCGGAGCTGAACATCCCCACACAGGCAGGAATCTCAACAACTTGGCAGGATTGTATGAATCCCAAGGACGGTACGATGAAGCCGAACCGTTGTACAACCAAGCCCTGCAAATCCGTTTGAAGGTACTCGGAGCTGAACACCCCGACACAGCCATCAGTCTCAACAGCTTGGCAGGATTGTACAAATCCCAAGGACGGTACGATGAGGCGGAACCCCTGTTCAACCAAGCGCTGCAAATCCGGCTCAAGATGCTGGGGGAAGAACACCCCCACACTAAGGAAACGGAAAGCAACCTCAGTCGCCTACGCGATGAAATGGCAAAATGATATTTCGCCCAAGAACGCTGTATATCTTCTTTTTTCTTCCTTCGCGTTCTTCTCTTCGAGACGGCTTCCGCCGAACGCGTCTTCGCGGTTTTTTAAATAGATATTCTTTAGGCGGGAAGCGAGTAGAGGTGGTGCGTTTGATTTCGCGTTTTTCTTCTTCTCGCAGACGGCGATCGCCTAATTCTAATTTTTCCTATACTCCCTAGCATTAATCCCATCCCCAACAACATTATCCCAAGCGGCAATTTCAGCTTGATACTCTGAATCTTGTGCATCCTGCTTGAGGGCTGCAATCATTTCTGCTGACAAAATCTGACGGCGGTGTTCTGTCACCAGCGCATTAATATAACCACTGCGGTTGCCCTGTGCCTGCTGATCTATAAACTGGAGAATGTCTTCTTCTAAGGTTATTGTGACTTTGATCATCAGTATTACGCAGGCGCTATAAAAAAAAGGGGGTTGCGATTGCTTCCCTATGCCCTCCGGGCACGCTGCGCTAACGGTCGCAATGACTATAGTTAGGTTATTCGTACCTAGGGGAATCTTAAAAGCCCCCTTTTTAAGGGGGTTGGGGGATCTCTTTTGCGTAAGTTTTACCTAAGTTTTCATAAATACACAAACACGCTGTAGAGACGTAGCCCTTCGGGTTCGGCAGTTGCTTCAAGTCGGGGAACCCGCCCAACGCACTGCCTCACACGCTACGTCTCTACATTTTGACGCGAGATTTCAAGCAGAATTATTTTTTCTTCTTAGGCTTGGGAGCAGTGCTCTTAGAAGTGGTGCTAGAACTAGCGCGTCGCATTTCGCGTTTTTCATCTTCTCGCAGACGGCGATCGCGCCAACCTGCCAGCGTCAAATAACCAACGCCTCCCGTAACTGCTACAAGCAGCACCGCAGCAACTGAAGCCAAAATAGTCAAGAATGGAATTTCCACGATTCTCTTAGAGTCCGTTGCGGCCCCAAACTACCATTGAAATTGACCAAGTGAAAACAACAAGTAAAGCAACCCAGCCGAGTGTCAAAATTTCCATAGTGCTACTTTTAAACTCAATCGAAAACGCCTCTAACATTAATAATACTAGAAGCCCGTTCAGAACTAAAGTTTGGATTCTTCTGTGAACAAGATTTTAGATCCTCTACTTAGGCAAGAACGCATTGAATCCCTCAAAGCTGGGATACTCGCGGGTTTGAGCCTGATGATAGCTTTTTTTCTCACTACCTTGGTGAATCATCTGGTGCTAGCAAAATATTTTGAGCGACTCGCCAGTCTGGCGATCGATTCGCTAGATTTACAATTGTTGGTCAAGCTTGGAATTGCAGTTTTTTGTGGTTTGCTTTTTGGCGTCACCTACCGCTATATCATACGCTCAGATAAAAATCCTCAATTGAAAGCTGGGGGAGTGTTAGCGTTTGGATTAGTACGCGGTTTAACCCAAGTCGATATTGGGCTGTCATATTCTAAAGATATATTGCCTTTAGTGGTTCTGGGAGTCGAAAGTATTTTGTGGTTTGTGTTGGCAGCATTTTTTCTTGATACTGCGATGCAACTCGGCTGGATTAAGCCTTTTCAATCAAATTGATGCATAAGATATATTTTTTGTCAAGAAAAGCATATGAATTTACCCAATCCTGTCAAAACCCCGTCTTTTTTACAAAAAATCCAATGGGTTGCTGATCCTGTAGGATATATGGAAAGTGCAGTTCAGGAATATCCTGACATTTTTACTGCTAAGGTAGTTGGTTTTGGAGATACCGTCGTATTCGTACAGCATCCTCAGACAATTCAGGAAATTTTAACTAATGATACAAAGAAGTTTGCTGCCTTAGGTAGAAACAACACTATTATGCTACCCTTCGTAGGTAATAATTCTATCGTGTTGCTTGAGAAAGAACGTCATAGACGACAACGACAACTATTGATGCCCCCCTTTCATGGAGAAAGAATGCGAGCCTATGGAGAATTAATTCGTCATCTTACAGAGAAAGTCTGGAGCCAATTACCACAGCAACAACCCTTTGTAGCTCGTACTGTCATGCAGGAGATATCGCTGCAAGTTATGTTACAAGTTGTCTTTGGTTTATATGAAGGAGAACGTTACCAAAAACTCAAGCATCTATTAGGATTACTGACAACAATATTAGAATCACCACTCAAGTCTAGCTTCCAATTCTTCCCCTTCCTGCAAAAAGATTTAGGTGCTTGGAGTCCTTGGGGAAGGTTTGTGCGCCAACGTCGGCAAATTGATGAATTACTTTACGCTGAAATTGCTGAACGCCGTGCACAAAGCAATCCAAATCGTATTGATATCCTCTCATTGCTGATGTCCGCACGGGATGAAGAGGATCAGCCAATGACGGATCAAGAGTTGCGTGATGAGATGATAACTCTACTGTTATCTGGAATGGAAACCACAGCATCAGCAATGGCTTGGGGATTATATTGGATTCATCGATTGCCACAAGTTCGTGAAAAACTGCTCCAAGAACTGGATACTCTAGGTCCTTCACCAGATCCGATGAGCGTTGTCCGACTACCTTATCTAAGCGCAGTCTGTAATGAGACTTTGCGTATTTCTCCTATTGTAATTTTGACTTTACCCAGAGTCGTGCAAGAACCCTGCGTACTACTGGGACATCAGTTAGAACCTGATACTATCGTCCTTGGCTGCATGTACCTCACACATCAACGCGAGGATTTATACCCACAGCCCAAGCAGTTTAAACCAGAGCGCTTTTTGGAATGCCAATTTTCTCCTTATGAATTTATGCCTTTTGGGGGTGGTGTCCGTCGCTGTATTGGTGAAGCTTTGGCTGTGTTTGAAATGAAGCTTGTTTTGGCAACTATCGTGTCACACTATCAGCTTGCACTCACTACCAATCAACCAGAACAACCTCAAAGACGAGGAGTAACCCTTGCTCCTAGCGGTAAAGTCAAGATGATGATAACAGGATAACGGAAGTTTCAAGAGTCTCCAAAAGTAGCAGCAAGTGTTTAAATTCAAAGGGGTGTAGGGGAATAGGGGTGTAGGGGAGCCAGTGCCTCACCCCGGTGCTCCCCCACAGCTTTACAACGCCAGATGCCTCAAGTCGGGAAACCCGCCCACGGCACTGGCTCCCCTTACACCCTTACACCCCTGGATTAAGCCTTTTCAATAAAATTGATGCATAAAATATATATATTGTCAATATAAGCATATGAATCTACCCAATCCTGTCAAAACCCCGTCTTTTTTACAACAAATCCAATGGATTGTTCAACCTATAGGATATATGGAAAGCGCGGCTCAACAATATCCTGACATTTTTAGTACTGCGGTAGCTCCTTCTAGGGATGCTTTAGTATTTGTGAACCATCCCCAAGCAATTCAAGAAATTTTCACCAGCGATAGAAAGAAGTTTGCAGCCCTGAGTCGGGAGAACAAAATTTTGCAACCCTTAATAGGGGATAGTTCAGTCATTATGTTGGACGGCGATCGCCACAAACGACAACGCCAACTCCTAATGCCCCCCTTTCATGGGGAACGGATGCGAGCCTACGGTGAAATAATTCGCAATATAACTGAAAAAGTCTTTAGTCAGCTACCACACAATAAACCTTTGTCGATTCGGACACCAATGCAGGAAATTTCCTTGCAAGTCATTTTACAGGCTGTCTTTGGCTTATATGAGGGAGAACGTTGCCAACAACTCAAGCACTTATTCAGTGAAATGTTGGAGGTTTTTCAGTCACCACTCAGTTTTAGCTTCTTACTTTTTCCGTTTCTGCAAAAAGATTTAGGGGCTTGGAGTCCTTGGGGAAGGTTTTTGCACAAACGTCAGCAAATTGATGAATTGCTTTACGCTGAAATTGCTGAACGGCGTGCACAACATGATCCAAATCGCATCGATATCCTCTCATTGTTAATGTCAGCACGTGATCAAGAAGGTAAACCGCTGACGGATAAAGAGTTACGTGATGAGTTAATGACTTTGTTGTTTGCTGGACATGAAACCACAGCAACAGCAATGGCTTGGGCATTGTATTGGATTCACCATTTGCCGCAAGTTGGTGAAAAACTCCTCCAAGAACTGAGTACCCTCGGCGACACCCCAAATCTCATAGACATTGCACGACTCCCTTATCTAAGTGCTGTTTGCAATGAAAGCTTGCGTATTTACCCTGTTGGATTCTTGACCTTTGGTAGAGTCGTGCAAGAACCCGTTGAGCTACTGGGACATCACTTAGAGCCTGACATGGCAGTGTACGGCTGCACTTATCTTTTGCATCATCGTGAAGATTTATACCCACAGCCTAACCAGTTTAAGCCAGAGCGCTTTTTGCAACGCCAATTTTCGCCCTATGAATTTATGCCTTTTGGGGGTGGTGCCCGTCGCTGTATTGGTGAGGCTTTGGCTGTGTTTGAAATGAAGCTTGTTTTAGCAACTATCGTGTCACGCTATCAGCTTGCACTCACTACCAATCAAGCAGAACAACCTCAACGACGAGGAGTCACCCTTGCTCCTAGTGGTAAAGTCAAGGTGATTATTACAGGAGAACGGAAGTATCAAGAGTCTCCAAAAGTAGCAGCAAGTGTTTAGAGTAAGTAAGCATGACTTTAGCACTTGGCATGATTGAAGTTTATGGCGTTCCTACAGCAGTAGAAGCGGGGGACGCGATGTGTAAAGCTGCCCGTATCACTCTTGTTGGGTATGAAAATACTGATTTAGGGCGAATTACTGTGCTTATCCGGGGAGCAGTAGGTGAGGTTAATGTTGCGATCGCAGCAGGACTTGAGGCGATTCCGCGAGTGAATGGTGGTGAGGTGCTTTCTCATCATATAATTCCTCGTCCCCATGAAAATTTAGAATATGTTTTGCCGATTTATCAATCAGTAAATATTGAGCAATTCAATTCTGATATCCGATTTCCACCACCATTGTCGGCGTAAAAACTATTGAGTATGTGGGGGTGTTGAGTTTGTATTGTTCCTAAGTTTAAAAGACAGTCCGCAAATCGAGAATAAAACCAGGTAAAATATCTTCACCTGATAGTTCGGTTGGTGATTCTAAAACTTCTACTGCTTGCCCCAAACGGTATATTTCTACTCGGCGTGTTTTCCTATCAATTAACCAGCCGAGTTTAACTTCATTTTCCATGTATTCTTGCATTTTTTCTTGAGTTTTTTGTAAATTATCAGACGGTGACATTAACTCTAAAACAAAATCTGGGACGATGGGAGGGAATTTCTCTTTTTGTTCAGAGGTAAGCAAATCCCATCTTTCTTGTCTTATCCAAGTCACATCAGGAGAACGATTAGCACCATTAGGAAGTTTAAAGCCAGTTGAAGAATCAAAAACTTTTCCAAGCTTTGTTTGACGATTCCAAATCACAAAATCAGCATTAATTTCTGAGTTATGGCTTCCTGTTTGTCCTCCTGTTGGGGGCATGATAATAAGTTCTCCCTTGGCGCTTCTTTCAAATTTGATATCAGGGTTTTTTTGACAAAGTTGATAAAATTGCTCGTCGGTTAATTCAATAACAGGTTTGAGGTCGATGGTAATAGTGTTCATAAGAAGTGAGGAGTTAAAAAATGCAATAGTGCTCAACAATTAGCTGCGACTTAAACTTATATCTTGCACCTGAGAAAACAAATTTCAATAATCTAAACATATTATTTGTCTCCGTTCTCGTCCGCCTAGGACTGTAAGTCCCAGGCTCATAGCCAAAGTCCATTAAAATGGACTAAAAGCAGAACGTTTATTGAGTATATTTCAACACTATTTTATCTAAGCATTAGTAGTTTACTTGTAATGGTGCAAGATTTCAGTCAACCTACTTCAATGGAATAAAACCTACTCGTTGGACAATCTGTTGTCCACCAGGGGAGATAGCAAAATCAATAAATTGTTTTGCACCGGGACTGGTTTTACGCGGTACGACTAAATAAACGACTCGACTAATAGGATAAGTACTATTTTTAATTGCAGCTTGATCAGTAGGAGAAATTCCATTTACAGAAACAATACGAACCGTTTTTTGATTTTCTAACTGGGAAACTGTGCTGTAAGTGATGCCATTATCACCTAACTCACGTAATAGCGCAGTCGTTTCATCTTTCTTGATTGTGGTGAAATTTGTACTATCAGGTGCAAAAGATTCCTCCAACAGCACAACTTCCTGAAAGAATGTATATGTACCACTATCTGGAGAGCGGTTAATAACTTTTATTGGTAGGTTAGGACCTCCTACTTGTGACCAGTTAGTGATTTTTCCTTGAAAAATTCCCTTCAACTGTTCTATAGTCAATTCCCCCTTATACGGGTTGTTGACGCCTACTGCGACAGCCAAAGCATCGCGGGCAATTGGAACTTGCACGAGTCCAGCCTGTGCTTCATCAGCCTTTAGGGGACGTGAACTAGCAGCCATCAACACTTTGCCGTCTCTCAAGTTTTGAATCCCTTTATTAGTGCCATTGGGACTACCATTTGGTAAACCATAAGTTGTGGGCAAGGAAGGATTTACCGGATTAAACGCAATTTGCAGCTGCTTGATCAAAGCGACTATTGTGACGCTACCATCAATTGTGAGCACGCTTGAGTTGGGCAGACTGGTATCCAAGCTTGATGTGTCAAAAGCTTGAACTGTACTGGGTGTCGCAGTTTGCTGTCCAGAAGAATTAACAGAGGGCTGAGTCTGTTGGTTGGATGCAAAAGGCAAGCTATTTCGGAAGAACCACACACCAAACCCTAAAAGCCCTAGAGTGACGAGCAGAGATAGCACCAAAGTGAATGTTTCTTTACTGTTGCTTTTATTAGCCATGAGTGATTTCAGCTATTGGACTTTGTAAATTAGTATGGTCTAGGTGGTGGTTAGTATTCCCTAGAACGCCGCTTCAGCTATCAATTGATGCGCCGAATAAACCGCTATCTCTATGCTACAGAAGTCCGTCAGTATGTGGTGCGATCGCTTCGTTGCTGCGCTCCCTTGCGATCGCTTCTTCAATCTCAATGTCTGCAAATTCATCAGATTCAAGCTTTTTGCGATATTCCTACTAAGTTAAGACGTACACGAGATTTTAGTCAATTTAAATACACAACACTCCTCTAAAAATCGCTTTGGAATATCTAGACTATCTCCCCAATGTTGATGAATGTAAGAAGCATGTAGAGATGGAAGCAAATTCCATCCTTCATCTCCTGTGGATTCTTCGGAGTCGTAGCGATAAGTTTTAAACAATGGTGAATTGGGAGTTGAGATTAAGCGGGAACGATGAAACTCATGTCCGTAAACGGTTGTACCTGCACCTACCAACAGACTATCCTGTAAAGCAACTGCTCGACGATACCCTAAGGTAAGACGCCCACCCATCACGGCTGTTGTAGGCAATACTCCTACCATTGACCAAGATTTCTCCTCAAAATCGACGATTTGCTCGCATAGATACATTAATCCGCCACATTCAGCAATGGTAGGCATTCCAGAGAGAATTGCTGTTTTGACTGCATCGCGGACGCTGTTGTTTTGGGCTAGCTGTTGGGCAAAGACTTCTGGAAAACCACCGCCAAAATACATTCCTTGCACGTCTTTTGGTAATCCAGCGTCTTCTAAAGGACTCCAAAAAACCAGTTCTGCACCTAAGTGCCGTAGCAAGTCGAGATTGTCTTGGTAGTAGAAATTGAAAGCGCGATCGCGTGCTACGGCTATTCTTACGGAAAGTGGGGAGTGAGGGAGTGAAGGAGTGAGGGAGTGAAGGAGTGAGGGAGTGAAGGAGTGAGGGAGTGAGGGAGTGGCCCAGTGAGGGAGTGAGGGAATAACTTCTCTTCCTCTTTCAGTGTTTCCCTCTCTGGTTCCCTCACTCCTCAAAAGTGGTAACAAGCGTTCCCAGTCAAAGCAAGTATTTCCCAAATGGGCGAGTCGATCAATTAAAGCCTGTAGTTGAGGAAGTTCTGCAGTTGGTACTAAACCCAGGTGTCGGTCTGGAATTGTAATATTTTCCTCACGCCGCAACACCCCAAGAATCGGTAATTGGAGAGGTTCTAGGGCATCTTTGAGAAGGGAGAGATGGCGATCGCTTCCCACTCGATTAAGTACAAGCCCAGCAATTTTGACTTTTTGGTCAAATGAGCAATAACCGTGTGCGATCGCAGCCACAGAACCAGACAACCGACTGCAATCTATCACCAATACTACAGGTAAATTTAGTAACCGCGCTATATGAGCCGTACTAGCAAAGTCATTTGCCCCTCTCCTTTCTAAAAAGAGGGGTTGGGGTGAGGTGACTCCATCAAACAGCCCCATCACTCCTTCTACTACAGCATATTCACATACTTTAAGGTGATGATAAAAACATTTGTTTACGTAATTTTCAGATGTCAGCACAGGGTCTAAATTGCGACAAGCGCGACCTGTGACGTGCTGATGAAACATCGGGTCGATGTAATCCGGACCAACCTTGAAAGATTGTACTTGTTTACTTCGTTGACACAAAGACGCCAAAAGGGTGAGCGTGACTGTCGTCTTACCCACCCCACTGCGTTCTCCTGCAATAACTAAAGCCATAAAAAAGTTAAAAGTTACCAAAAAAGAACTCAGAACACAGTTGTCAGAACTCAGAATTAATCAGGACTTACGCAAAGAAACCCGGTTTCTACCAAAAATCGTCTGTTTCGCAACCAAAGACGAACGAAGAAACCGGGTTTCTAGCAGATGGTGCGTAAGTCCTATTAATTATAAGCACAGGCTGACCCTGAGCGGCTTGCCCTGACTTGCCCTTCGCGTAGCGTGCCCGCAGGGCATAGGGAGCCGAAGGGTTTTTGAACAGTTAAATCAAGAGGATTTCATCCGTGGGGATATTCTGCGTTTTGCGTTCTTCTTAAAGCTATTGACTTTTATACAAATTTGTAATTTATTCTCATAATTATCCCCTCTCCTTGATAAGGAGAGGGGTGCCCGTAAGGGCAGGGTGAGGTCTTAACGACTAACTTTTTGCTCCCAACTTGAGTATTTGAGCTGTAAGTGCGAGACCTTCTTCAAAAAGTGCCTCATGACCCCAGCGTTGCACCTGTTGGCTAAGTAAAACTTCTGCTTTTTGCTCGGAAAGTGAAGTCACTTGTTGAAACACACCACTAGCTTGGGCACCACCTTGTGTTTCCATCCGCATACAACCACCTGTTTCTGAACAGATGAGAGTCCCGCAGTTTGCCTGTGGATTTGTGGAACTTAAACGCAGGGCAATCAAATCACCAGGAATTTCACCCGCATCACCAACTGGAACCCCTGCCAACTCTGCTTCTATTTGCCGTTGACCCTGTGCACTGAAGTTAATTTTGGTGATGTCGTAATCTCCGCTTTCTTTTTGATAGGAAACCGGATGCCATTGTAAGCGACTTGCCAGCCAACCCAAAAACATCAGTGCTTGTACGGAGTTACCTTTTTCGTAATCTATGTTAACTCTGTCGATTTCTACTAAGGCAGCACGACGTTGGGGTGGATCGTAAGCTTCGGCTGTTAATTCCTGCCATCCTGAAAGACGACGCCAGTTCAAATCAGCGAGTGGTATATCAGATTCTACCAACTGTTGCAAGTTCAGCAAATCAGTTTCTGCTTTGTTAAAGTTGCAGGAGTCTACAATCACGTTGTTGCAAACTGCCGATAGTCTCTTGAACAAACCGTTGTTAAGGTCTGGTGTTGCTTTCCACCACAGAAACTTCGGCAAGCCACCAATTAACAATGCTTGAATCATGCCACCAACCCGTTCTAAAGCAGCAGCCGTTCCTGTGAAAGTAATGTATTCACAACAAACGAGTGCACTTGCAGACTGCTTTTGAATTGGGCAGTAGGCAGAGACTTGAGCCGTTACCCCTACATCTTCGCCACCTATTGGAGACAGGGCAATAATCCGACAGGGGTTACGGATGGCAATTTCATCAGCAATTCGAGGGCTACTGGCATCTGGAGCATAAGATCCACCATTAGAACCGTTTTGGACAGTTGCCCCATTACTTTGACGTTTGGAGAATTCTTGCCGCAAGACAGCAAGCGTTTCTTCTGTTGCTATTCCCGTCTGTGTCAGGTTATAAGTTTTTTGTACTTCTCGCAACGCTGCTTGTGTTTGGGGACCGAGAATACCATCAATAGGACCTTTGTAAAGTCCCAAACCAGCCAATAGATACTGGGTTTCCTCGGGTTCGTAAACAACCAAAGTAAATGTTGTGGCGCGAGTGGCAGCAGGAAGTGCACCGTCTTCACCTGCAATACCGTAACTTTGCCAAATCTGACTTAGTTCCGCTTCAATATCTGTCAGCGAAACATCCTTGGGAGCTTGAAGTGAGAAAATTGTAGAAGCTTGGGAAGTCATAACAATTGAAGTATGAAGTATGAAGTTATGAAGTATGAGTTGCAGAAGGATAAAGGAGAAAAATTCTATTTCTATCCCTTACCCTTCATTTTTCTATAATCTGCGCCAACGGCGACCATCTTGGTTAATTAACAACTCCGCTTCGGCTGGTTCCCAAGTGCCAGCTTCATATCGGGGAACGGACGCGGGGTCACTTGGCGTATCCCAAACGGAAAGGATCGGTGTCACCACTCGCCAAGCAGCTTCCACTTCGTCTGCCCGTGTGAATAATGTCTGGTCGCCCATCATACAATCTAAAAACAGGCGATCATAGGCATCGGAAGTTGCTTCGATACCAAAAGAACCATAAGTAAAGTCCATGTCAACGGAGCGCGTACGGAATGCCCCTCCTGGCATCTTGACCTCAAAGCGTAGAGAAATTCCTTCGTTAGGCTGAATCCGCATTGCCAAAATGTTACCAGCCATTTGTTGGGCAGCAGATGGAAACATCCGCGAAGGAACTTCACGGAAGTGTATGGAAATCTCACTGACTTTTTTTGGCATCCGCTTACCAGTACGCAAGTAGAACGGAACTCCTTGCCAGCGCCAGTTATCAACCAGAAACTTCACCGCCACGTAGGTGGGTGTTGTGGAGTTTGGAGCAACTCCTGGTTCTTCATGATAACCAGGCACGGGTTTACCCTTCATCCACCCAGCATTATACTGACCCCGTACTGCTGAACGGTGGAGATTTTGGACATCAGCTAATCGGGTGGCTTGGAGCACCTTCACTTTTTCCGTACGGATGCTCTCAGCATCTAGGGAATTGGGAGGTTCGATCGCACTCATGCAAAAAAGTTGCATTAGGTGGTTTTGCAACATATCCCGCAGTGCGCCGGAGCTTTCATAGTATCCAGCTCTGTCTTCAACTCCTACGGTTTCTGCCACAGTGATCTGAACGTGATCAACAAATTGGCGATTCCATAAGGGTTCAAAAATCGCATTGGCAAAGCGAAACACCAATAGATTCTGAACTGTTTCTTTCCCGAGGTAGTGGTCAATCCGGTAGACTTGCTGTTCTTTGCAATATTTCTGCACCACTCGGTTCAGACTTTGGGCTGATGCCAAGTCGCGGCCAAAAGGTTTTTCAATGACTAGACGATGTTTGTCGGGGTCTTCCAGCATCCCCTGTGAGCCAAGTTGCTTGATTGCTTCTGGGAAGAAATTTGGTGCCACAGACAGGTAGAACATCCGGTTTCCTCGTGTTCCCCTTTTCTCGTCTAACTCACTCAATAATTTATTGAGTTTCTGATAAGTTTCTGGCTTATCCATATCACCAGAACTGTAGAACAGACCTTGGGAGAAGTCTTGCCAGAGTTCCTCCGCACCGACACCGCCATGAGCTTCTTCCATGCCCTTGCGCATTTGTTCGCGGAAGTATTCATGGCTCCAGTCGCGACGTGCTACGCCAACAATAGTGATTTCTGGTGGAATGCGTCGTTCTTGTCGCAGTTTGTACAGTGCTGGTACGAGTTTGCGCCAAGTCAGGTCACCGGAAGCACCAAAGATAGTTATAATCTGAGGTTCCGGCATCCGTTGCTGTTGCAGACCAACCCGCAGGGGATTTTCTAGCAGACTGACCATAACAATTTTGGGGTTTGGATGTAAGATTTGCGATTAGAAATTGGGGAAATTGTCCCTTTTGGGGATTAGGGACAATAGGAATTGTTAGTCGTTAGTTGTCAACTAGTTATCAGTTATCAATTATTTGATAACTGATAACTGATAACCCTTCAGGTTCGCCCTATGGCTAACGCCACGCCTTACGGCTATCGGGGAGAACCTCCGGTTCCGCTGCGCTTTAGACCTCTGGGCGTGCGCTTTGCGCATACGCAGTCGCCTACGGAGGGAAACCCTCCTGCAGCGCTGTCTCACCAGTCGCCTAGTAGGTCGGGAGAATGCCAGGTGCTACAACGGGGGGAACCCCCCTCCGGGTTCGCCAGATGCCTACGGAGGGAAAGCCGTCATTCGCACTGGTCTCACCGCAACGCACTGGCTCCCCTCCTGCAGCGCTGGCTCACTGATAACTGTTAAGTTCTTACACAGGAGACAACTGTTTAACCTTGCTTTCCAGGGAGTTCATCAGTGATTCAAAGGGCTTGACAAACTTATCGATACCTTCAACAAGTAGTTCGTCCATCACTTTGTTGATATCGATGTTGATGTCTGGGTCTTTGAGACTTTCTATCAGTTGGTAAGCTTCTTCAGTACCTGTTTCAATGCGGCTGGCGACGTCGCAGTGGTCAGCACAAGCATCAATTGTCGCAGGTGGCAAGGTGTTGACAGTATCGGGACCAACCAGTTCATCAACATACATCACGTCGCTGTAGCTGGGGTCTTTGGTGCTGGTGCTTGCCCACAGGAGGCGCTGTACTTTTGCTCCCTTAGCTGCCAAAGCTTTCCAGCTGTCTGTCTGAATAATCTTTTTGTATTCTTGGTAAGCAATTTTCGCGTTGGCGATCGCTACTTTTCCTTTGACATCTCTAAGCTTAGCTTCTAGGGCAATGTCATCAACGCCTTTTTTCAATTTCGCGTCAATCTTACCATCAATATTGCTGTCAATTCGGCTGAGGAAGAAACTGGCGACAGAGGCAATTTTGCTAATATCCTTACCTTCGGCTGCCCGTTTTTCTAAACCACTAATGTAAGCCCAAGCTGTTTTGATGTAGCTGTCAACAGAGAACAACAGCGTAATGTTGACATTAATGCCATCAGCTATCACCTGTTCAACTGCAGGTAAACCCGCTTTTGTACCGGGAATTTTAATCATGACATTTTCCCGACCAATTTCTTGGTAATAGCGACGGGCTTCTTTGATTGTTGCCTGTGTATCATCAGAAATGCTTGGTGGAACTTCGATGCTGACGTAACCATCCAATCCATCGGTTGCATCATAAACCGGGCGTAGAATATCACAGGCGTTGCGGATATCTGCAAAAACTAGCGATTCGTAAATTTTCTCTGTTGGTAATCCAGCCTTGATTCCTGCTTCTATATCAGCGTCATAAATCGCGTTTCCGGCGATCGCTTTTTCAAAGATGGCTGGATTGGAGGTAATCCCACAGATGCCTTTATTTTCAACCTGGTCTTTGAGTTCGCCAGATTGAATAATATCACGGGTCAAATTATCCATCCAGATACTTTGACCGTAGTTTTTAATTTCCAGTAATTGATTAGTTGCCATAGCTGTATTTGTTTGACTCCTGCTTCTAATGTATCTAAGTGACGTTTGTCAAGTTGTTAGTTGTTAGTCGTTTTACTGACTGATCACGACTAACGACTAATCACTTGCTTATGCCTGAGGTGCCTACTACACCTTCAACTGCGCTTTCTACGCTCTTCTAGTGACCGTTTTGAATGAAAGACTCTACCTTTGCAACATTTTTTGGGCTTCCAATAATTAAAGGTGTGCGCTGGTGTAGTTTTTTCGCTACTACCTCTAAGATATCCATGTGTCCGGTAGTTGCGCGACCACCTGCTTGCTCAATAACAAAAGCCAAGGGAGCAGATTCATAAAGTAAGCGCAGTTTACCTTCTGGTTTCGGAAGTGTCCCTGGGTAGAGAAACACACCGCCTTGAAGCAAAATTCTGTGGATGTCACTTACCATTGCCCCACTATAGCGAGCGGTATAGCCTTCTGTTCTGTGGACATAGCGAACATATTCCCGAATCGACTCATCCCACTGCCAGAAATTGCCTTCGTTGACGCTGTATACAGGACCGTGTTCAGGAATCCGGATGTTTTCTTCAGTGAGGATAAATTCCCCTAAACTAGGGTCAAGGGTAAACGAATGAACTCCCCTACCAATAGTATAGACTAGCATTGTGCTGGGGCCATATAATATGTACCCTGCTGCAAGTTGCTGGCGTCCAGAGGATAGCAGATCAGCCGCTTCACCATTGAGGTCACTTCCTTCCTGTTGCCGAATTGAGAAAATCGACCCCAAACTGAGATTTGTATCGGTGTTGGATGATCCATCTATGGGGTCATACAAAAGAGTGTAACGACCTATGGGGCAGTTTTCCGGAATGTAGTAGGGTTTTTCCATTTCCTCGGAAGCTAGGCGACAAACTAAACCGCTTTGCTTGAAAACTGAGATAAAGACATCATTGGCATAGACATCCATCTTTTTGACGGATTCTCCCTGCACATTGACATCCCCTGTAAATCCGAGAACTCCTTCCATTAAACCTGCATGGCTGAGGCGACGAGCAATCAGTTTGCCAGCTAGGGCGATCCGATTCATGAGCGCACTCAAATCCTGTGCTTGAGGTGAGAAGCTCTGAAGTTGCTGCAGAACATGGCGGGATAATGTTGTACAATCCCGATCTAACGCCTTGTCTGCGACTTCGTTCGTATTTAACTCCAAAGATTCCGGCGCTCTGGCCATTTTTTAACCTCCCTAGAGACTAGGTGTTTTTGTGGTTCATCCCGTGTGTTGCAACTTGTGGTTGCTGCCTCTATCTTAGAAAGGTAATTTGATAACTGAAATGTGATTTTAGATAAACTAAAGAAATGAATCACCGATGGGTCTATGCAAAGCTAAGTCACTAGTCTCGAATTCTATACTTGAGTAACTCTACTCAGTCTTCCAGAGAGTTTAGATACAATAGTGTTTTTACCCCAGAATCATCACAAGATGTACTTACCTACCTGTAGAATAAAGCAAACATCTTGTGCTACGAGAGTTTTGTTTTGATGCCACTCCCAGGGTAAACTTAATAGAGTCATCAAAAAAACAAAAAACTTGCACATTTTCCACTCCTAGTGTCTTGAACGTTGCTAAGTACACTTTAGTGTTGGAAAAACCGACTCATCATGACTACTCTTTTAGAGTCACAACTCGTCGGGCATAACTTTTCACTTCATCAAATTGTTTGATTTGTATTTCTAGATATTTCAGCAATCAATAGCTTGCATAACTAGAAAAAAATCTGTTATCATGATTATTCATCGCTATTGAGACTATTATCCTTTCACCCAACTACCTCGTCGCTCCTCCTCGCGCGGTTTAGACTTATTAACCCTGAGTTGACGACCCATCCATTCAGCGCCATCTAATTGTGTAATAGCAGCATCCTCTTGGGAGTCTTCACTCATGTCTACAAAGGCAAAACCGCGCAAGCGGCCAGTTTCGCGGTCAGTAGGTAAGACAACTCTTTTGACCTCGCCATATTCTGCAAATACTACTCTTAAATCTGCTTCTGTGGCGCGGTAGGAGAGATTTCCAACGTAAATAGTCATGTGAATCACGTAAGTCGCAACGAATAGCGAATAATTCAGTGTAAACGCAGGTAAACAATTAGCAGAAACTGCTTATGCCTCGCTGCGTTCACCAATAGCAAAGAGCGTAAGTAAAGATCCAACGAAGTTGAACATTATTACGACTTCGCCAGCGGTTGGAGTGAATTTTCGCATACGCTACATATGATAACTGATTTTGTCAATTTTCTCAGTATGAGATTTTACAATCGCAGAGCAATTATAATTAGCTTAACTTATAGGTTCCAGTGCAATCTATAGTCAATCAAGTTTTGTTTAGTTTTTTTACCCGTTTATTGCAAAGATACTAAGGAAAGCTTAGTATCTTTACTGATTTAGGTGATCTATCCAGAAATATTCATATATTTGAACTTTATTCAATGCTAATCGACTGAGGACCACCAGCTTTGCCATTGTGTGCTTGAGCAGATTGAGTCGTAAAAGTCGTATAGCTACTTGAGTCGAGTTGCTCACGGAGCCAGCTTTTAACAGGATCGTCAGCGAGGTTGAGTCGTAGCAAGCCAGAAACGAAACCGCCTAGAAAAGAAAGTGGATGGTGGGTGAATTGTTGAAATATTGGTTTCAATTCATCAACGAACATGAAGGTTCTCCTATGACTCACTTAAAAATGACCTTTATTAAGGCGATCGTAACCTAAGAACTCTCCTAACTTCTAGTTGGTCGTTAGCCTCAATTTGTATTAGCCCACTTAGGTGGGCTTTGTTTTTGTAACCGAGGCTTTAGGCTGTAGGCTGATGAGAATATATTGGGTGGTGATGGAAGATTCGCCCCACAACCACCGCTTTTGTTGTCGATGCCCTTAGAAGTATCTCCACGCCTAGGCTACAAAGAGCGGTAGTTCCCATAACAGAACGGCTGGTTGCAAAACCAAGGGGAACTTCCAAGAGCAGACTCCTTGACTATTTACATCAAGGTTTGTTCAGGCATCATGCACTTATCAGAGTCGCAACCTGCTGGTCCTGCTTCGATTAAGTCGCCGAAATCGTAACGGCTTAAAACAGCATGAAAATCTTCTGTTTTGCGGTGCATTTCCACTTCTTTCATCAGCTGTTCGTACCGTTGTTTTGTTATCGGCTCAAAAGGTAAGCGAGGAAAAGTTTGAAGGTCGTCAAACCGTGCCAGAAGTGCAGCACTGATGTAGCCTTCATCATTTTTGATGGCTTCGTATATCCGAGTTCCTAAGGTTTCAACTTCATTTTCCCGTAACTCAATGGTAGCAGAGGTATTATGTGTGACATAAAATCTCTGTACCTGCATGTAGAAATCTGTTTGGGCGATCGCACTAAATTGACTGATATCTATTTTATCAGCACCTGGTAAATCAGCCCAAGATACGGCAACCGGGATTTCCACCAACCATTCACTGACTCGCGGATCAAAGGGGTCATTCAACAATGTACCGTCGTCATCTTTATCTGATTGGGAGGGTATAACGTTGTACCCATACTCAAGACAAGCCAATGCTACGGGATCATTTTTGCGACAGGTGATCCGACGTATAAATCTTTGTGCTTTGGGAGGATGCCATCCGGGGCTAGCACCTGTTAAGAGAGACTTGGTACCGCTTGGTTGAACTGTGGTGCAACGATTTGGACGTTTTAAACCGTGGCGATCGCAATAATCCCAAACAACACGATGTACAGTTTCTTTCCAAAAACTTAAGTATTCCTCCTCTTGACGCTTAAACGCCAATCCTTCGACGGTTGCAGGTCTTCCTTTTTCCCACCAGCGTAACCAATCAACCCCAAAAGCATGAACAAAGAAATCAAATAACCCAGTAAAAGAAACACCGACAATTGGGTCTAATTCGCGGCTGTACTGGTAACGGGGTTCAATAAATTTGTGATGTAGAAGCGCTGCTACAGACAAAGCACCAGCGGTGAAAGCTTCCTCCTGTTCTTTGGAGTTATTTGGATCAATTTGGTTGAGGTGAATTTCTGAGAGATTGCAATGAAAATTCGAGCCAATAATTTCCAATTTTGTTATCCTAAAGGCTTTTTATCCTTTAGTTCTGGAGGTTTCCCTCATACCCATTGCTGGGATACAACTGGTCAATTCCAGTTCAGTTCAGCATAACTTTTCTACCATTTAGTAGCCGGGGACTCGTGGGGGTATTATATTCTTTTGAATTATCAGCTTCCACTGTTGACTCAAAAGGTTCAACCCCTATGCGTTGCACTACCTTAGACTTTTACATTTTCAGGTTAGCTCAAGATTAACATACAGTTATGAATGAGTTATTTCATAGTTAGTTAATCATAGTTTAAACAATTTTCAATAACAACTAAAAACTCACCTTTTCTGCTTAGCCTTCCTTGAATTTCCCCGGTTGTTAACGTGAGGCAAAACTAACTACCACACGGGTTTAAACCGTAACGAGCCAAACGATGCTCTTGTTCACTTTCACTAATTTGAGGATAATGCTCTTGCAACCAATCTTTAGCTTGTCCCAGAGCATAAGCCTTGAGAAAATCTACTTTTTGTTCATTATTTTTCAAAAGATCACAATTAGCTCTAGCGACAGCTTCACCAGCCCATTGAATCGCGCCTTCGCCGCTGTAATACTGTTTGCGGACAGCATCAATACATTCTTCTAATGTGGGCTTTTGATGAAAAACTCTTGTATGGTTTGCCATCCTTAAAGCATCACGTTCTGGATCGATGCGCCAGTTGCCATTCTCATCTTGCTGCCAAAGATTTGCCTTAGCATCTGCAAACAAATTATCCTCATTATAACCTTGGCGCATTCCAGCTGAGCGCCTAATATTACCGGCAACAATTGTGACAGCTGCTCGATCAATTAATAAACAGCATTCAACAGAATTTAACTGTCGTCCTACAGCTTTATTTAGAATGGATGCACAATGCTCATACAGTTCTGGTAATTTTACGGGATTCGCAACTCCTCCAAAACCGTTGAGAGGTTCTCCTGCTTGACGTACGTCGCTAAGATCAACAATAACTTGAATGTCTTTTGAAAATCGTTCATCGGTTGAAAGTTCCAACAAACTTTGATAAGATTGCACCCAACCTTGACGGCTATCTCCAACGTAGATAGTGACAAGATTATTTTCTATAATGACTTCTGTCTGCTCGCGGCGCTGACTTGGTGGCGTCATACCAATTTCACCTTGCACTTGTACATGAAGGTGATTACGGATAGGGGGCAACTTGTTGATATATTGTGGTTCTAAAACGGCTCCAGTCCCGCAGCCCATCATTGCTAAATCCATCATCAACCCGAAAGCACTCCAGTCTTGCAGGTTGGTAGATGTACAGTTATAAGCCCCAGAAAAGTTTTTTTGCTCTTTGATCCAATTTGTACCGCCAACCCATAACCAACGTCCGCTGGGTAATGCTTTCAAATTTCGCTGCATCCGTTGTATGATATCAGCTTCGTGTGGAAGTAACTTCCCAAGAGTGATGACGCTATCGATAGTGCGATCGCACACCTGATCCCAAGTCTCTCTCACTCCAGCCTCTTGACGACGGCTATAGGTTCTAAAAAACACTGGATTGGCAGCTGGAGCAGTTTCTGGAAATTTTGCACCTTGGCGTTTCTTTTCAAGTTCACGAACCATAGATAATCAAGCCTTGTTGCTCACCGACATAGATTATGACTATACGCCAAGTAAATGAGAGAAGAAAGATTGAAAAATTGTAAGATTTGCGCTGTGTGCGTGGCTAGACTGATTGCACTATAATTTTCCTATGTCTAAGCCGTCACACCTTTAATTTGCACACAGTTCACAGCTAAGATCTTTGCCAGCACCCTTTTTTACTCTTTTTGAACTTTAAATTTTGAATTTTGAATTACTTCTCGCCCCTTGGCGTTCTCCTCTTGCCCGTGCCCTTCATCGTAACCGTAGCCAGCCATACTCGCGCTACTTTCAACTTGCAACAGTCCAAACTGACGGACGCCCAGCTAATCGTACTGTTGTGTTTCGGGGATTTCTAGGCGATACTAATTTGCTGAAAATTATCGTTGACACACGCAGCCAAAAATCCGACCAAATACTCCATCAACCTTGGGCAGAAGTATGCTGGTACTTTACTATTACTCGCGAACAGTTTCGCATTGCTGGAGAATTGTCTCTCATCGATGCCAATCATTCTGACTCAGAACTGCAAAAAGCTCGTCAGCAAACGTGGCAAGACCTTTCAGACAATGCTCGTGTACAATTTGCTTGGCCCCATCCTGGAAAACCTAGAGCTGATCAACAAGCTTTCTCATCTTCTGTTGCTGATCCCGCTCATCCTCCACAAAGCTTTTGCTTGTTATTGCTCGATCCAGTGAAGGTGGATCATTTAGAATTGCGTGGCGATCCCCAAAATCGTTGGTGTTATCTGAGAGATAATTCTCACAATTGGTCTACAACTGCGATTAATCCGTAAATAATTCTTGCTTTTATTGAAGTTTAATTGCTGTCGAATCGCTTCTACTTCTAGCACAGTCAAGCTAACTAAGTACAAGGCAGATACTTGCGTGTTAACTACGTCAGATATTGCTTATGTCTCATATCAAGTCCGGATGATCACTTGTCATTCTCGGCTTAATTTCGGTATTTCGTTTATAAAAAAATAAATCAATTAAAATTATATTCTTTTATTCCATCAAATTGCTGGAGATTTGAATCCGGCATCACTTTGTATTAAGAACATCATCACAAAGGTGACGGTCATCTTTTACATTAGGATTGTTGTTTAGATAATCATAAGCCCAATTACAACCATGTCTAACTAAATCATCAAAATCCATATTCCATAGTCTTACTGTGTTGTCCTCACTCCCAGAAGCAATCGTCTTACCATCCGGGCTGAATACCACACTTAAGACTATATCGCTATGCCCCTTGAAGATATGCTGTTCCTGCCCAGAGAGATTCCATAGTTTTACTGTGTTGTCCTCACTCCCAGAAGCAATCGTCTTACCATCCGGGCTGAACACCACACTTGTGACTGTAGCGCTATGCCCCTTGAGGGATAGCAGTTCCTGCCCAGAAAGATTCCATAGTTTTACTGTCTTGTCAACACTACCAGTGGCAATCGTCTGACCATCCGGGCTGAACACCACACTATTGACTGCACTGCTATGCCCCTTAAAGGTATGCAGTAACTGTCCAGAGAGACTCCATAGTTTGACTGTCTTGTCAACACTACCAGTGGCAATCGTCTGACCATCCGGGCTGAACACCACACTTGTGACTGTAGCGCTATGCCCCTTAAGGGTATGCAGTACCAGTCCAGAGAGATTCCATAGTTTTACTGTCTTGTCATAACTACCAGTGGCAATCGTCTGACCATCCGGGCTGAACACCACACTATAGACATAACCGCTATGCCCCTTAAGGGTATGCAGTACCTGTCCAGAGAGACTCCATAGTTTGACTGTCTTGTCAACACTACCAGTGGCAATCGTCTGACCATCCGGGCTGAACACCACACTTGTGACTGTAGCGTTATGCCCCTTGAGGGTATGCAGTACCAGTCCAGAGAGATTCCATAGTTTTACTGTCTTGTCATAACTACCAGTGGCAATCGTCTGACCATCCGGGCTGAACACCACACTTGTGACTGTAGCGCTATGCCTCTTGAGGGTATGCTGTTCTTGCTGTGAGAGATTCCACAGTCTTACTGTGTTGTCAGAACTCCCAGAAGCAATCGTCTGACCATCCGGGCTGAACACCACAGTTTGGACTGCACTGCTATGCCCCTTGAGGGTATGCAGTACCTGTCCAGAGAGATTCCATAGTTTTACTGTCTTGTCCCAACTAGCACTGGCAATCGTCTGACCATCCGGGCTGAACACCGCACTTATGACTACATCGCTATGCCCCTTGAGGGATAGCAGTTCCTGCCCAGAGAGATTCCACAGTCTTACTGTCTTGTCAGAACTCCCAGAAGCAATCGTCTGACCATCCGGGCTGAACACCACACTATTGACTTGCCTGCTATGCCCCTTAAGGGTATGCAGTACCTGTCCAGAGAGATTCCATAGTTTTATTGTCTTGTCCCAACTAGCACTGGCAATCGTCTTACCATCCGGGCTGAACACCACACTTGTGACCCAATCGCTATGCCCCTTCAGGGTATGGAGTTCCTGCCCAGAGAGATTCCATAGTTTTATTGTCTTGTCAGCACTAGCAGAAGCAATCGTCTGACCATCCGGGCTGAACACCGCACTTATGACTACATCGCTATGTCCTTTAAGGGTATGCTGTACCTGCCCAGAGAGATTCCATAGCTTCACGGTGTTGTCAGCACTAGCAGAAGCAATCGTCTTACCATCCGGGCTGAACACCACAGTATAGACTGAACCGCTATGCCCTCTAAGGGTATGCTGTACCTGCCCAGAGAGATTCCATAGCTTCACGGTGTTGTCAGCACTAGCAGAAGCAATCGTCTTACCATCCGGGCTGAACACCACACTATTGACTGTACCGCTATGCCCTTCCAATCGGTTGTGTTCTTTTACTCCGTAAACAACCTGTTGCAGTGAAGCAATTGCTTTTGTGCGCTTACCTGAATCTACAGCATCACCATATTTTTTCACATTTTTCCCAGCTTTCAACCCGGATAATAAAGCATCTAGTTCAGAACCTGAGGCAAAAAGATTTTCTGTGCTCACACTTTGAGCTAGAATCTCTTCATTTGCTGCATTTAATCGCTGTTTTTCTGCTAGGTGCCATTGCGATAAAGCAAATCCTAATAAAATCAAAACAGTAACTAAAACACTAATCAACGCATTTGTGTTACGTCGCCGCCTGCGCTCGAGTTCTTGCTGCTCTTTAAAACGCTGCTGTAAACTAGCATTAATAAAATTTTGCTCAGAGGGTGTCATTTCCTCAACTCGTTTGTGCAACCACTCTTGAGCGACACCCAATGGCACACCCCGCAACAATGCCCCAGTGTCATAGTTACTATTCTTCCACTCCACCACTGCCACTTTCAATCGTTCTTGCCAAACGCGAAACTGACGATTAGCGTTCATCCACTCTCGCAGAGTTAGCCATTCGCGGATCAGGGCTTCATGGACAACTTCTACTGTATCTTCTCCGGATTTTTCATCGTGTCCGGTGACAACCAAACGGGCTGGGTATCCTGCTAAATAACTGACTAATTCCCAGTTTTCATCTCCAACTTCTGCACGAGTGGCAATACGCCGAGTGTCTTCTGTTCCTTCTCCTGGGCGCACTAATTGCACAAAAATTCGTGGTACAATATGCCGCTGTGTTTCATCCAGTCGTTTATAAACTTCCTCGGCGTGATTAGCCAAAGCCTCCTCTACGCCGCCAATTTCTTCGTAAGCCTGATGAGTCAGCAACCCATATTTCTGTTTTGACCATAGCTCAGTTAAGGCAAACTCTAACAACGGTAAGCTTCCGGATTGTTCTTCAAAGTCATAAATAAGTTTATTTGTCAACTCTTTTTCCAGACCCACTTGCATTTGTGCTGCTGGTTCTTCAATTACTTTACGCAATTCCTGACGGCTCATTGGTCCTAAGTTCTGGACTGCTCCCTGCAAGGCATCGCTCAATGGGCGATAAGATAAGGAATGTCCGAAAAAGTCGGCTCGCAAGGTTAAAACTAGGGTAAAATTGGGAGCGCGATCGCTTGCAGTTAGCAATGCATCCAACAAAAACTGACGTTCTGACTCTGAGCTAAGGGTGTAAAGTTCTTCAAACTGGTCAGCTATTAGTAGTAAGCTATCGCCACGCTGTACAATTTTTTCTATTACTTTAGATAACGCTTTTTTGTCTTGCCGCAGCGCAATTTCTAGTTCCATTTCTAATAAGCGCTGGTTATCGTCATTATCTTGTGGGATGGGCATGTTGCCCGTCCTGTGCTGGTTCTGTGGTTCAGCCACAAAACCAGCACTGTGATCCGAAGCCTCGGTTATTAATGAATGCCACTCTGGTACGAGCGCCACTGCTAATGCTTCAATGGGATTGTTACCCGGACGAAACCAGACAATTTGCCACCGAACATTGTTTTCAAGCCGCAACTGGGGAATTAATCCAGCAAACACTACACTAGATTTACCACTTCCACTTGAACCTACCACAGCTACTAACGGCTTTGTTTTGACTGCACGGAGCAATCGTTGAGTAAACTGTTCCCGCCCTTTGAATAGGTGTGCATCTTCCTCCCGGAAGGCAAATAAACCTCGGTAGGGACAAGGGGGAATCCCACCTAACTTGAGCCAAGTCGGTGGTTCTACTGCAGGATTAATGCAAATTACAGGCAACCAAGAAGCACCAGGAAAATCATCTTCCAAACCTTGTAGCTTTCTACGTGCTTGTTGCACTGCTAAATAAAATGACAGCCGCTCAAGTGCAAAAGCCTGTAGAAAATATTTAAAAAATTCCTGTGCGACAAGATTTGGCACCGGCTCGCGCATGACAATTACGCTAGGAATATGTAAGTTCTCCAAAGCCAACGCCAATCCCAGCCCATCACAAGAATTAAATATAGCTAATTGCAAACCTTTTTCAATGGCTGCTTTGAGAGCTTCCTCTAATTGTTCAATTGTTAAGCTGTTATTTGTCTTATTCTCATTGATATAAATTCTGCCTGTTTTACCCTCAGTTCGACTGTGTCCTGCAAAAAAGAGGATATCCCAGCCTAGCACGTCCCAAAGTTGTGTGTTTAATTCCTGACGTGTGGGATTGACAATCAACACAACTTCTGCATCTGGTAAACTGAGGAGAAATCTAGTTTCTGCTTCCAAGTCGATGCCCTTGCTATTGCCCAAAACAGCTAGAATTCTAACTTTGTGGCTGTTGCGTCGTTGTGATAATTTAGCTTGTTTATACTCGGATTGACAAAGAGCCATTTCTGCCCGAGGATAATCCCGATAAAAGTCGTAGCGATGCCAGGGTAATCGCCGTAGCAAGTCATCATTGGTTTCCATCATCACCCGAATTTCTTCTCTTTGGTGTAGATGCGATCGCAGTTGGCGACTAATATTGAGATACTCATCGGAGCTTAGCCACTGGTTGATGTCTAGTTGTAGCTTGTGGCATAAATTATTAAAGTTACTAACAGAGACGTTGGTGACACTATCTGCATCAATTTCGAGTTCATCATCGTCCTCGGTTATTGAAAGTAACTGTTGGCGATCGCACAGACTCTGATAATTTGACTGCCAATTTCTACACAGTTCAACCAAATGTGGTGCTGGAGGTAAGCTGCCAAGAAACTGCTCTGGCAATAGATTACCTTCTTTCCATAACTGAGCTGTTACTCTGGGAAATCCCTGATATAAATCACCGCTTCCCATATTTATAATAACTGTCTTGCTCATTTAATAATGTATTCTTCCATCACCATTGCTCATAGATTTCTCTCTAAAGACGCAAGTTGTTACCTGCTTGTTCTTGACGCAGGATTTTGGTAATTTCCGCAATAGATTCTTCTGCACGCACTGCGACTGATGTTGAATAGAAGACTCGCTTCGCTTTTCTTAAGTCCATCAAGTTCAATGGCTTGGATCACCTTTTGACGAAGATCGTAATTGTAAGGTTTAGGCATGGGAAAGAACGATCACGGTGTCGGAATACAAACTACTTCTAGTTTATGTCTTAATCGCCTTAGCGATACGCATGATTGCGTCTGCCCTTTGGGCAATCGCACACTCATAGGTAGGCGTTTAGAAAATGTACCTATCATAGCGCTAGTCTGTGGACACAGAACTATATTAAAAAATGTAAAAACGCCTCAAATCCTTACTAATGAATGGCAGTCGCCACAACGGGGGGAACCCCAACGCCAGATCCCTAGGTCGGGAAACCCTCATCAAGGACTGGCTCCGCAAGGCGCTGCCTCCTAATGACTGCCAAAACTCGTTAACTTTATTTGTACCGACCTACTTATACGAGAATGATTAAGAACAAATAGAAGTGGCGTGACGGAGTTAGAGCAAAACGATGCAATTTAAGCAGCTTGTTCCCAGTCTATTGCTGAGTAGCGCTCTAGTAGCGTTGTTCACAACTCCTACAAGAAGCCAGGAAATATCATCAATTGCAGTTGACAAGAGCACAGCATCTGGAGAAAAAAGCGATGCACATAACGAACCCGCTCTTGGCGATGCAAAGAATCAACAACCACCATCTGCAACCAATTCTGGGTTCGTTAAACCGATAACAGAGATTCCGCGAGTCAGTGAGATAGAACGTCCAGCTAGAAGTGCCAGAATGCTGGTGCAATCGCCAACCCCACAAGCAACGCCTACTTCACGAATCGTACAAGTCAGCTTCTGTAAGGCAAATCCCACCTCTAAGGGTTTGGAACTAGTTTTGCAAACATCCTTTGCTGCTACCTTGCAACTGCAGAATCGCACTCAGGTAAATAGTAATACCTTCATCGTTGACATTCCAAATGCTCAACTGCGGTTACCAGGTGACAGACCGTTCACATTCCGATCACAAAAGCCAATTGCGGGAATTACTGAAATAACAGTCACAAACTTTGATGCCAATACTATCCGAGTCACGGTGATAGGTGAAGCAACTCCGCCAATTGTTGAGTTGTTTGACAGTCCAAAAGAAGGTCTGATATTCAGCGTGTCAACTGCTGCTTCCATTGCCCAACAACAAGGGGAAACACAACCAACTGGGCCACAAACTCAGCCACAAACTCAGCCACCGAATCAAACCCAGCCAACGAAACCTTCCTCGAATGGTGACGAACCGATTGAGTTGGTAGTAACAGGGCAGCAAGACGGATATAGTGTACCAGATGCAACAACTGCAACCAGAACCGACACCCCATTGCGTGATATTCCTCAATCAATTCAAGCCATTCCGCAAACAATCATCAAAGATCAGCAAATTACCCGGATTAGCGATGCTGCACGCAATGTCAGTGGTGTAACACTGCAAGGAGGGTTTGCGGGACTGGAAGATAATTACAACATCCGGGGATTTTTAACTTACAACAATTTGAGGGATGGTTTTTTCTCTCAGGGTCTTCCTACCCTGACAAATCCGACAAACATTGAGCGGATTGAAGTGCTTAAGGGTCCAGCTTCCGTGCTGTATGGGCAGTTTGAGCCAGGAGGGGTGGTGAATTATGTCACCAAAAAACCACTTGATTATCCCTATAACTCCGCTGAGTTTACAGCCGGAAGCTTTAGCACCTATCGTCCTTCGCTCGATTTTTCTGGACCCCTGAACTCAGACAAAAGTATTCTGTATCGCTTGAACGTTGCCTATGAAAACTCTGGAAGCTTCATTGACTTTGCGAATGAAAAAGTCTTTAGCATCGCCCCCGCACTCACGTTCAAACTTGGGGACGCAACCACGTTAACGTTTCAATATGAATACCTCAATGCTGATCGCACTTTCTACCATGGTTTACTACCCGATCCCAACGTTTTCAAGGTGCCGATTAGTCGCTTCTTGGGAGAGCCAGGAGATTATTACTCCTCTCAATCGCACATCATTAATTTAACTATTAATCACAGTTTTAACAAAAACCTGCGGGTTCGCAGTGCCTTTGCCGTTAAGCTGACCGATGGTGATGACTTAGCGTTTCGACCGAACTCTCTTGATCCAGACGGTCGTACTGTGTTACGACGGTATGCGGTAGATAGAAACCTTTACCGCAACTACTCCCTGCAAACGGATCTAATTGGTAACTTCAATACGGGGTCTGTGCAACATCAAGTTTTGCTGGGGTTGGAGTGGAATAAAAACCTCCAGGGCTTCGATTATCTCCGCAGTAGCGCTTCTGTGACTCCTAGTATTGATTTGTTTAATCCTGTGTATGGTGTTTCCCGACCACCAGAGTTTGATCAAGCCTCAGAGCGCGCTCACTTCGGTCGTGACACGATCGCCTTTTATCTGCAAGATCAAGTCACGCTGCTGTCAAACCTGAAGCTATTAGCGGGTGGCAGATATGACTTTATTAATCGTAAAAATACTGAACGACCACTAGATCCTAGGGGCAACAATCTGATTGGTGATGAGAGCGTTGATCGGTTCTATGATGAGGCTTTTTCACCTCGCGTTGGCATTGTTTATCAGCCGATTGAACCGATTTCAATTTATGCCAGCTACAGCCGTTCGTTTAATCCCAGTTACTCGCGGACAGTAGATAGAACTCAACTACCACCAGAACGTGGTACTCAGTATGAAGTGGGAGTCAAAGCCGAACTGATTAAAGATAGGCTATCTGCTACGTTTGCTGCCTATGATATCACCAAAGAAAACGTCGCGACAACCAATTCAAATAACTCTGACTTTTCCATTGCGGCTGGAGAAGTCAAAAGTCGCGGTTTGGAATTTGACATTTCTGGGCAGATTCTACCAGGCTGGAATGTGATTGCTTCTGCCTTTATCAACGATGCTTTTGTGAGTAAAGATAATACTTTACCAGTGGGCGACTCCCTGGTAAATGCTGCCGGTAGTGGGGCTAGTCTGTGGACAACTTATGAAATTCAAAACGGTAATTGGAAAGGATTGGGTTTTGGTGGAGGATTCTTTGTATACGGGCGATCGCGAAGCTGAACTCCCCAATACGTTTAAAATCCCCTCCTATGTGCGTGCTGATGCCACCATTTTCTACAAACGCGATAACTGGAGGGTTGGGCTGAACTTTAAGAATCTTTTTGATACTCGCTATTACGATTCTCAGGGCTACTATTACTATCTGCGTCCTGGTGCGCCTTTTACAGTCCTGGGAACAATTTCTGTGGAGTTTTGATTATTGTAAACTCGAAAATGCATTGGGACTTCCCCAGATACATCGGGGGATTTCGGGGGGTAAAAAATTCAACTTGCTTTGTGGCAATTATGAACCGGAAAAAACTACGCGATATCGTTTTTTACCTGCACCAATATATCGGTTTTTTTGTTGGACTGTTGCTAATTCTCATTGGCTTGACAGGTAGCTTGTTGGTGTTCGAGCAAGATTATTGACCATTATATGATTGCCCAACAGTATGGACATATTACTCCGCAACAGGTGCAGGTAGTATCCCCAGAAGATGTGATGAATACAATACAGGCGAAATATGCCGCGCGAAGTGATCTGCATCTTTTTCGTATTTATTTGCCAGATACTCCTTCTTCTCCCTACCTGGGACAGTTGTCAACGACTGACGATCACCGGACAGAGGTTTTTCTCAATCCTTATACAGGCAAAATTATGGGTGAGCGTATATCGGATAATACCTTAATAGGTATGATTCTTAGTCTGCACTACAGCCTGATGGCAGGTGAAACTGGAACAATAATTGTTGGCATTGCTGCCTTTTTAATGTGTATGCTGAGCATCACAGGTTTAATTCTTTGGCCTGGTTGGCGTAAGCTAATTGCAGGCTTCAAAATCAAGCTTGATGCTCATCCGCAAAGAGCGAACTTTGATATTCACAAAGTTGCTGGCATTATCGCTGTGGTGTTTATATTCTTTACTAGCTTTACGGGTTTTTGCTGGAACTTCAGCTTCACTTCGCCGATTATCTACGCCGTGACATTCACCCCACAACCATCCGAACCTGTATCTAAGCCAATTTCTGGTAAATCGACTTTAAATCTAACACAACAACTAAAAATTGCTAATGCTGCTTTGCCAGGTGCTATTACCAAAAGCATTTACTTCCCTGGTAAACCAGAAAATGCCCTACAAATTCGCATGAAGCTGCCGCAGGAAAGTTCAGATTATGGTAATAGTAATGTTTATCTTGACCAGTACAGTGGTGAGGTTTTGCGAGTTGATAATGGTTTGAAGATGCCGTTGGGGGATCGCGTCTTGAACTCTTTTGTTCCCTTACACTACGGTACATTTGGTGGCTTACCTACTCGCATTCTCTACGTGTTTGTTGGACTTGCACCGTTAGTTCTATTTCTTACTGGCTTTATGATGTCGTGGTATCGATACTGGGCAAAACCTAAAAGAGGCGATCGCGCAAAGGAACTATCACACAAGCTTTAGCCTAAGTGCAGTATGTCAAAAATGGATGAAATACGTCTGCGTCATATACTAGATACGACAAATCAGGCAATTGTATTCACTCAGGAACGTATTCGCGCTGACTTCCCACAAGAAGCGATCGCCGGAGGCGCAGCTACGCTTAACGCCTTTTTACTTCTCAAAGATTGACTTGCTTGCTCGTTAAATCCCAGAACCATCCAGGAACTCTTCAATCACCTTATTTTCCAAAAGACAACAATTGCGAGTTTCTGAATATACCTCATCTTTTAATATGTGGGAATTTGAGGTGTGAGGTGTTGACAATGATGAGTTAACGAAAGGAACTAAAACTTTTTGCTGTGGTTGTTGCAACCGTTCAATTTTTTGTTCCAGTTGTTCAATCCGATCCACTAAAGCACGTATCACTTGGGCTTCAGCATCTGGTAAACTTCCGTGTTCTAGGGGGTTGACTCGAACGCCAGAACGATATAGTATTCTGCCTGGAACACCAACTACGGTACAATCTGCTGGCACATTGCGTAAGACAACTGACCCAGCACCAATGCGGACATTGTTGCCTATTTCGATGTTACCAAGCACCTTGGCTCCGGCTCCTACGACAACATTTTCTCCTACAGTCGGATGGCGCTTACCGCATTCCTTACCTGTACCACCAAGGGTGACACCTTGATAAATTAAGCTATAGTTTCCCACAATTGCCGTTTCCCCAATCACCACACCCATACCGTGGTCAATAAAAACACCTTGACCAATCGTTGCACCAGGGTGAATTTCAACTCCGGTGAAAAATCGAGCTATCTGTGAAATCAGCCGAGGGATAAGGGGAATGTGAATGATATGCAGCCAATGAGCCAGCCGATGTAACATTAAAGCTTGCAAACCGGGGTAGCAAAATAATACTTCCAACCAGTTACGAGCAGCTGGATCGCGTTCAAAGATGATGCGGAAGTCAGCAACAAATGTAGATAGCACGCTTCTTGTACCCTAGTTTCGCCAATCAACTCAAAATCTATTTTAGCGTTCCAGGTGCCATGAATTAAACCGTTGGTTGTTAAGTTGGTGAAATAGGGAACAGGGAACGCTTCGACCCTAGCCCCGGAGGGGGCGCTACGCAAACGACAAAGCTCAGGGCAACGCAAGCTCAGTGCATCGCAGGGAATAGGGAACGCTTAACAGGGAACAGGAAACAGAACTTCGTAAAATCTCACTTTAGTAAGAGATCTACAAGAGATCTAATGATAAAAAAGCAGGGAAAGACTAGAAATAGTACTAAGTCTTTCCCTGCACCCTCTGTACTCCATGAACCAAGAATAGCTACAGCTTGGTTTATACAGATTTCGGGATTTAGCTAACGTAAAAATTGAAAAAATACGCCACCTTTGAGCAATTCTGTGTCACTACCATAACTACTGAGGGTGAGCGATCGCAAATTTTGGAAAAATGGCTTGCCCAGCACTTCCACAAACTTCAGAATTGGTAGTTGACGCTCTAAAATATCGTGACTCTTTGTCCAGTCGATATAAACGTAGCCTTGGTTCGGTTCACCAATCGCAGCGATACTGTCTTGGAAATCACGATTTTTAACTAGGGGGTTCTCCTTAGCCGTCAAAGCTGCATTGATTGTCTCAACAGAGGATGCAAAAATCTGATAATTTCCGATGTCAGCACGTGCGGCTACAACGTTTGCTTGAATTGTGAACAATTCTCGCTCTTTTGCTTCACTAGATTTATTGATAGCAGTTTTTAGCTGTGTCCAAGCAGAGATTTTTTGGTCATTTAAGGTGAAGGAATTCAGCGAAAGCCCTTCTGATGAGGCGAGTTCATCCAAACGGGAAATTGCTGCGGGTGTCTTTTCGGATTTTTGGGCGACAAAAATCCAATCGGAATTTGTTTGCTCTGCGCGGGGTAACAATGCGATCGCGTATTCTCCTTCCACCGAGTTAAAAATATCTTCTCTCCAGTTGATAAGCGAACGTTTTTGAACATCTGCTACCGGGAGGAACTTAGAAATCACATCTTCTGTGGAAGCAGAGAGGCTAGCTGTCACTTGTTGCCAAAGTTGTGCTAAATCACTATCACCCAAACCGCTTAAATTTGATCCTGCTACTGCCAAACTTGCTGAAGCTGGGATATACTCCAACGCACCCACAGGTTCAGAGAGTTGTGCCGCTGGGGGTGAGGTTTTATCTTTAGCCAAAAAAGCAGTTTCAGCTAGCAATCCTTTGGAGTTTGATACTAAGGAAATAATTTGGTTGTCATAAGTTTGAGCATTAGGTTTGAGATTCTGCCATTTTGCTACTACGGGGAGATTCAGAAAAGCAACAGCCTGTGCTTCTTTGGACAGTTGTTTGGTTGCTTTTTGGTATTTGCCGGAACTGGTTAAATTCAGATCGGATACCTGTACATTATTAATTGCCTCTCGCAGCACTTTTGGATCATTGGCAAACAAGACAAAGCTATTACCTACAACTGCACCAGCAAGAGTATTTTGGTTTTTGACTCCTTCCTTTTCACCAGACGTTGAAGGAATCTGATTGTCAGAAATCAGTTTCACGCCCTTGTATTCTTCAGTTGCTAAATTTGCCCCAGCCAAAGCCCGCTTGGAAAACAATAACTGAACAAATTCACGGCTTTTATCGGGTTGAGTGGTTGCAAGTGCCATTAGATACCCTGGCTGTTGTCCGTTCTCAGAGTCGTGATCAATATCTAAGCTTGTGACAGCTAATGTTATTTCGTTCCCTAACCAAGGTTTAATTTCCTGTTGATAATCTATACCCGTATTCGCCAGTAATCTTGTTTTCAATTTTGACAGTTCTCCATCACGCTCAAACGCCTGCAAGCGTTCTGGATTCACGAGCATCGATACCATAACTGGTGCTTGTTTAGACACAAATATGGCAGCATCTGACTGTCCTGTAGGAGCGATACCGGTTAGGGAATTTTTGGCGGATAACCCGTTACAACCAGTCATACCAATCAATAGCAGCATCATAATACCCACTGCTACAACTCTGAAAAATGAGCGTTGTGTCATAATTTTTATACAGACCGCTAGGGGTGCAAATACAAATAATCAACTACCAAATTAAATTATCGAAGGTAGTTCTGTTACTAGAAATTAGTTTATTACTGAAACTTACGCACAAGTCTATCAGAAATCAGGTTATCTCTTAATTGTTAGATGCTCACTTTACAGCATTAAGCCGAACTTTAGAGAAATTCTGCATGAAAACCGGATTTTTCAGTCCTTTAATGAAACGGCACTCATGTACCTACCAAACCCAAAGAACGAAGATTTTTTGTCAATATAATATAGTATAGGATTTTTATTAAAACTTCATGGTAGGCAAACCTTCCGAACCATCGATTATCCAAATTAACGTTGAAGAACTGGCACAACGCTTATCTTCAGGAGAGCCAATTCAGCTTGTGGACGTGCGTGAACCACAAGAGGTGGCGATCGCTCACATCAATGGCTTTGTCAATTTACCTTTGAGTCAGTTTCCTGACTGGGCAGATCAAGTCAACACCCGCTTAGATCCCCACGCTGAAACTCTTGTGCTGTGTCATCATGGCATTCGTTCTGCTCAGATGTGTCAGTGGTTAACTGTTCAAGGCTTTTCAAATGTAAAAAATATTATGGGTGGAATTGATGCTTACTCAACTCTGGTTGACTCTTCCATTCCCCAATACTAGCTGCTGTTTTGCATTAAGCGGATATAGGACTCATATTTGATTTTTGTGAAATTAGGTACATTTGATCTTAAGCGTTCCCCATTCCCCTTCGGGGAAGACCTCCGGTCTCGCTGCGCTAACGCCAGTCCCCCAATCTCCTGCGGAGACGCTAGCCCCTAAGGGGGCGCTGCGCAAACGCGCTCCGTGACGGAGACCGCCAAGACGGGGGCTGGTCTCACCTGTTAAGCGTCCCCCCTGTCTTCACGAGTAAGTTCATAAATCAAACTGGATTTCTATATGTAGTCTGCTAAGACTGACGATTTTAATTTGCCTATGCTATCCTCTGTACAAGCTAGGATAGCTTTAAGTGTTAAGTGGTAAATATTTGTATTCTACCTATGTGCCTTTTTTGGCTGTTCAGGAAATTCGTAACTTGAAATACAGAGATTTCAATAAACTTATGCAAGTATGCATAAGTAGGGGCTAATTTACTTCAATCCAAAAGCTTTTTTCCAGCAAGTTACCTGTATTAATAGTAACTTTACTCAAGGCAGTACAGTGTCTTTACTTTTCTTTACTTCTTTTTGCTTATTGTTGTACAAGCAAAGTGCTTGTGATCTTGCTTTACTATTATTAATCCTTATTTAATTTAGAGTTATCTCTAAAAATTTTTTCAAACTTAGCTTACAATTCGGCTTCGGTAAAAAACTCCTTATGCAAGTCCAGCTTACAAATCGTCAACAGCAGATACTTGGGGCAACAATACGTCATTATATAGCCACAGCAGAACCTGTTGGTTCTAAAGCTCTTGTTGAAGAGTACAACCTTGGTGTTAGCTCAGCAACAATTCGCAATGTAATGGGTGTGTTGGAAAAAGTTGGCTTACTGTACCAACCTCACACTTCTGCAGGACGCGTCCCTTCTGACTCTGGCTACCGTATTTATGTTGACCAGTTGATAACACCTTCTGAAACTCTAGCACGAGATGTAGAACTATCACTGCAAAAACGCCTTAAATGGGAAGATTGGAGCTTGGAAGCTCTTTTGCAAGGAGCAGCTCACATTTTAGCAACTTTGAGTGGTTGCATCACCTTAATCACGATGCCGCAAACTGCGACAGCAGTGTTGAGACATTTACAACTAGTGCAAGTAGAAACGGGACGGGTGATGTTGATTGTGGTGACGGATGGATATGAGACACATTCTGCATTGATGGATTTACCGCAAGCCTCGGAAGATTCACAACCAGATGCAGAAGTCATCGACCGCGAGTTACAGATTGTCTCTAATTTTTTGAATACTCACTTACGGGGACGCAGCATAGCTGAATTAGCCAACCTGAAATGGAGTGAATTAGCCCACGAGTTCCAAATCTATGGAGAATTCTTAAAAAAATCTCTTGCAGAATTCGCCCGTCGCACTATCACACCATCTGCAACACAAATTATGGTTCGCGGTGTTGCGGAAGTTTTGCGTCAGCCAGAGTTTTCGGAATTACAGCAAGTGCAAATGCTCATCCATCTGTTGGAAGAAGAACAAGACCAACTGTGGCGGTTAATATTTGAAGAACAGCCGGAAGCGGAGGTGGTTGGTAAGCCACGAGTCATGATTCGTATTGGTGCAGAAAATCCTCTAGAACCTATACGCACTTGTTCGTTGATTTCTTCGACCTATCGCCGGGGTTCTGTATCATTAGGTAGCGTGGGAGTTCTCGGACCAACGCGTCTAGATTACGAAGGTGCGATCGCAGTAGTAACTGCTGCTTCTGATTACCTTTCAGAAGCTTTCAGTTATTTCAATCCCCAGTAGGACTTGTAGCAGGACAATCGCTGAATTAATCAAAACTAGCTTGAATAATGGTTAGAAAAATTACTTTTGGAGCGCTATGGCTGGGATTTATTGTCTATGTCTTTTTATTTGCCCCTCCCGATCAACCTGATACATTCGATTTGATTAAAGATCTTTCTACTGGTCAGTGGCAAGGAATAAACCCCCTGATTATAGCACTTTTTAACATCATGGGCATCTGGCCTATGATTTACAGCTGCTTGGTATTTATTGATGGTAGAGCACAAAATATTCCTGCTTGGCCTTTTGCTAGTGTTTCGTTTGGAGTAGGGGCTTTTGCATTACTACCTTACTTAACCTTACGGGAACCAAATCAAGAGTTTCCTGGCAGCAAAAATGCTTTTCTCAAGATATTAGATTCTCGCCTAACAGGTATTGCTCTGGCGATCGCCACAGTTATCTTAATTGCTTATGGTGTAGGACAAGGAGATTGGGGAAATTTTGTTCAGCAGTGGCAGACAAGCCGCTTTATTCATGTGATGAGTTTAGATTTTTGCCTGCTTTGCTTATTGTTTCCAGCCTTGTTGGGAGATGATATGGCGCGGCGAGATATCAAGAATCCTCAGTTGTTCTGGTTGATTGGATTAATTCCGCTGTTTGGTCCGTTGATTTATTTATGTATACGTCCACCATTGCAAGAAGCAGCTGACAACATAATACAGAGTCAGCAACAAAGCGCCATAAATTAAGATTATGAGTCGAAAAATTGCTCTTTGGTTACTGTGGGTTGGATTTATCGCCTACCTTTTGTTGTTCGCTCCTCCACTGCATTTAGAGGAAACTCTGACGTTACTCAAAAATATCTTTACTCTAAATTGGGCAGATGTAAATCCAGTTCTCCTCTGTTTGTTCTCCCTTGTTGGGATCTGCTTGTTCATTTACAGTGGTGTTCTGTTCTTTGATGGTAGGATGCAGTGGATTCCTTTCTATCCTTTTGCAATAGCGTCCATTGCTTCAGGTACGCTTGGTCTTATACCTTATTTGGCTTTGAGGGAAGACAATCAACAATTTTCTGGACACAAGGATGCTTTTTTAAAGCTGTTGGATTCTCGCTTTTTTGGTATTGCTCTGAGTTTAAGCACTGTTGGTTTGTTTGCTTATGCAATTCTTGGGGATTGGGTAGGATTTTGGCAGCAGTTTTTGGGCGATCGCTTTATCAATGGTATGAGTTTGGCATTTTGTTTATTTTGCCTACTCTTCCCAACCGTCTTAGGCGATGATATGGCGAGACGGCATTGGAATAATCCTCAAGTGTTTTGGGCAGTATCACTTGTTCCTCTGTTCGGTCCACTTGTGTATCTTTGCCTGCGTCCACCGATACCGGAAAATGTTGCGCAACAAAGACCAGCATCTTTTGGCAGCAGTAGAGTGCGATAGGCTTTGGAGTGTAGCTGATACTAGGGTATGAGCTACACTCCAAAGCCAGTAAAATATAAAGTTATGAGTGTGAGTTTAATAGAAGTAACGAAGGAAAACTGGATTCAATGTATCAGGCTTAAACTTGCACCTGAGCAAGAAGGTTTAGTAGCATCAAATGTAGACTCAATTGCAGAATCAAAATTTGAGCTTCACTATGTGCCAAGGGCAATTTACAACAACGAAAATGTTGTTGGTTTTCTCATGTACTGTCCTGAGATACTGGTGTTTAGACTAAAAACAAGCGATAGGCATGCAGGCGTCTGCGCTCCGCGCAATCGCCAAAAAATAGTTATTTTGTACTAAAACCAAGCCAGAATGCACTGGTGTAAAAAATAGAGGGTTATCTGCGGTTGAAGCAGGCACCCTCCAACGGAAGATGAGAGAAGAACCACCAACGCTCACCTTTCGCGCTGGGAACTTGTAGCTAAATTAAAGACTTTTCGTAAAGCTAAGGACGCAACATTTGAATTGCTGGACGCGGTTTTAATAACTCGTAATGCTTACAGTTTGGCTGATTTTTCCCTATCCCAGTCTTCCGTAGAAAATGGTCAAGCTTCTATGTTCGCGTCCCTTGCGCGTGTCCCCTTGGGACTCAGCCTTACAAGATTGTAGACCTCTGCGTCATAAATTAATGAAACTTTACATAGAACAAATGCCAAAAGCTGGTCGGATCGTACTTGCTGGAGACCATACAGCATGGCCACGACCAGACGCAGTCACTGATCCAAAATGCAAAATGGTATCACTTAAGCCTCTGCTAGAACTTTACGGGTAGCGAATCGAACCCCTTGAAGAGCAGACTTTTATGTTTTGTTGGAATAGCTTGCTTATCCGGATCGAAGCTGAGATTCGGTAGTCTTCTAAGTAATGTGGTGAAGCAAATAGTTAACTCCATGCGAGCTAAAACGGATCCCAGACAAAAGTGAATGCCTGAACCAAACCCAAGGTGTTCGTTGGGCGATCGCGTAATATCGAAAACCTCCGGTGAGTCAAACTTCTCGGGGTCATGATTCGCCGCCCCAAGCCCCAGTGCGATGACGCTACCCGCCGTGATGTCCTTACCGCCAATCGTCAGGTCTTGTTTGGCAATCCGAAAGAAAAAAGGAACGGAGGTATCGAAACGGATCATTTCTTCAACAGCGGAATTGATCAGAGTCGGATTTTTTTTCAGTTTTTGCAGTTGATCCGGATGACGCAGCAGTGCATTCACCCCATTGGAAATCTGGTCTGTGATGGTCAACAGACCTGCACCTAAGATCTGAATGCATAGAGATGAGATTTCCTCAAGATTAAATCCCTGCTCAAGGTAGGCCACACTCAGCAGGCTAATCATGTCAGTTCCGGGTTGCCGACGCCGTTGTTCAACCAGTTGCCTGATTAGTGCAGAAAACTGTACGGCAGCGAGGTCTGCATGAAGTGCAAATTCTTCAATTTCAATATTTGAGCCGCCCGGTGCACCCCAAAAGGTGCTTATATCCGATGCCCATTCGAGCAGGTTCGCTCTGTCGGTTTCTGGCACACCAAATATCTCAGGAAGAATGAACAATGGTAGTGGTACCGACAAATCGGATACAACATTCATGCAGCCGTGATTTTGAACGTTATCCAACAATTGATCGGTGGTGTTGTGGATAATGGCACGCCAGCTTTCCAAAGCACGAGTTGTAAATCCCTGATTGGCTAACTTCCGCAGTCTGGTGTGATCCGGTGGATCTTGCTCAACCATTATTTTTGTTACCAGATGAAGGAAATTCTGGATTAGGTTGACATCCAAATTTTCTAACTGATTGATAAACAACGCTGTGCGGTCTGAACTCAAACGCTCATCCTGTAAAGCCGCCTTAACATCTCTATAGCGTGTCAAAATCCAGTAGCCAAAAGACTCACAATAGTGAACGGGGTCTTCTGAACGCATCCGTTTGAAGAGTGGATAGGAATTGACCAAAGCTGATGGTGCAAACAGATCATAGGTTTGCTGGTTTGCTTTTGCTGGCATATTCAAGTGTTGTGAATTCATTTGCTTAACCTCAATAGCGGAGTGAACTAAAAAAAATTTAGGTAGTCACGCTTTAGCCTCATATCATGTCCGGTTAAAAACTTATCATTAAGGGGCAGGGGGCAGGGGGAAAGAAAGTTTTAAGGTATTTTAACTGCTTTACCCATTGGTAACAAGTTAAAAACAAGTTAATTTTGTCAATAGACCTAAATATAAAAATTAATTTATATAGGAATGATAATCAATAAAAAGGGTAGAACCAAGGTTGATGACCTCGGTACATAACTATATGCCACCGTTGATTAACTGATATCTTGCAACGTTACGAGTCAACCACTAATCTTTATAAAAAATAGTGTTTAAATATACTTCCAAAGTATATTCCGTTTCAGTCCATTTTAATGAACTTTGGCTATGAGCCTGGGACTTACAGTCCCGTGACGAGAACAGAGTCAAATAATATGTAATAACTTAGACATCTATTTTCCCTGGTGCAAGATGTAAGCCTTTAACTAGCGCAAGAAACCGCTAGCAACATATGAAAGAAACACCATCTCCCTTCTTGGCTGTTAAGAGTTCCCTGTTCCCTGTTCCCTGTTCCCTGTTCCCTGTGTTTCTTAGGAGTCAATTAACACCAGCATCATTCACTTATTTCACTATTTCCACTTTCTCTAGCTGCTTCTACTTCATGGTAATGCTCCATTGACCATTGACACAAAGCTCTGAGTGGTTCAATGAGCGTTTCTCCCAAAGGCGTTAAGGAATACTCCACCATTGGTGGTACAGCAGGATATACATTGCGCTGCACAAGACCATTTCGCTCCAAATCGCGCAGTGTACGTGTTAGCATCCTCTGCGAAACGTCTCCAATTTCTCTTTGAAGCTCACTGTGGCGTTTAGTACCGTGAGATAGCACATAGATCACCACGGTCACCCATTTGTCACCTACTAAGTCGAGCGTTTGTCGCAAGTAGGGATGCGAATTGAGAAGGCTAGGATATTGATCCACTTTCAATATGAACCTTACGTACAAGCGTGTAACTATGGCACTTTTGTGTACCTACTTGCGGAACCGTTGACTTCATTGAATAATTAAGCCTTGAACCGCTTAAGGAACTGTCAATGACTAACATAACAGGTAACAGCGACGCATTTTACGATCCACTGACACCTGATAATACCGCCATGTTGCTGATTGACCATCAGGCTGGACTTTTTCTAGGTGTTCATAGTATTGATCAGCAAATTCTAAAGAATAACGTGATTGGTTTGGCAAAAACAGCAAAAGTTTTCAATTTGCCGACTGTGTTATTCACCAGTTCTGCTAAAGGTCCTAATGGTCCTACGATTCCAGATCTCATTGAACTATTTCCCGATCATGAAATTTTTAATCGCTCACCGATTAACCTTTGGAATGATCCTAAATCTCGTGCGGCTGTAGAAGCAACCGGACGCAAAAAGCTGATTATGGCTGCGATCACAACCGATGTCTGTCTAGCGTTTCCGGCACTGTCAGCACTTAAAGCAGGATATGATGTTTACGCTGTCATTGATGCATCTGGAACCTGGAGTCCACAAGCAGAGATGGCGACTATACTGAGGCTCACGCAAGCCGGTGCAATTATGACGAACTGGGTTGCTGTTGCAGCGGAACTAAAGCACGACGAAGATCGGCCCACGACACCTGCAATGAACAAAGCATATGGCGAACATATGGGACTCTACGACTTCCTAGGCGATATTGCTGCGGTAAAATAAGCTATTGTCTGACAAGTCCTTGTAATACCATTACAGCGGTTTTCTGTAAGGTGGGCATTGCTCATTAATATCTCAAATGTCTATCACATCGGCTTTTCTAAGCAATGCCCACCCTACGATTTGTGGTCTATTCATATGAAAACTGCTGTAATAAAGCACTGCTGCCTAAGCGCAAAGCGCACGCTACGTGTTAGCCCTTGGTGTGCGCTTGCGCTTACGCGATCGCTCTATTGATCATGTAGCATAGGAGTGATCTCTTGTTGGACAGCCAAATGGCTGTTGTTCCTTGCGTATTTCTATCACTCTTGAGCAAGATCAAGCTATCCATTCATGGAATCTCGCATTCAATCGTACCTGCGCGTCGCGGCGAGCCAGCAACGTGACACGGAGCAGATAGGTCCGTTCCTCGGAACCTTCAACCGCTACAACGCCAACCCCTTTCTTAACTATGCCATCCCCGACAACGATGCCACGCCGTCCCTCAGCGACGTGAACGCACTTATCACTGCCTACCTTGGGCGTAAACGAAAGCCACGTTTGGAGTATGTTGCGAAACTAGCACCTGCTGTCGAGGAAGCGCTGACATCAGGTGGTTTCACCGTTGAAGGACGCCTGCCGCTTATGATCTGCACTCCTGGTTTAGAGCAATTCCTTCGGGTTCCCTTAGGCATAGAACTAATCGTGCCGGTTTCGGATGCTGATATGCTCGCTACTGTGACGGTGCAAAACGAGGTCTATGGAGATTCTACACCAAGTTCCGAAGACGTTAAACGTCTACAAACTAGCATAGCTGCAGGTGGAATCGCGGTACTCGCTCGTGTAGCAGCAACAGGCGAACCTGTGGGGGCTGGAGTATGTTCTGTGCCCGCAAACCAGACGACAGAGATCGCTGGCATTGGTGTGCGTGTCCCTTTCCGCCGACGAGGTGTAGCAGGAGCCTTGACGACTCGGCTAGTGCGAGAGGCTTTTGACGCAGGCGTTACAATGGCTTTTCTGATGGCGGCGCATGAGGAAGAAGGGCGGATCTACACTCGCGCTGGATTCTCGACAATTGGCGAAATTTTGCATATTTCGCTGCCGCACCTGCAGTAGATTTTTAACCTCACTGCTAACGTGCGACAAATTTGGCTGATCAAGTGGAGTTCGATCAAGGTCTATTGTGTATTAGAATGCAAAGTTTGTAACCCAGGATCATTTACATATTTGGTGCATTAGTTGTCGATCGCTTCAACATATGAGCATCTGGCAATTGCCACCAAGGAACATGAGGAGACTCGTGATGTTCTTCGTGATAACCAAAATGATAGCAGGTAAGAAATGACCACCAAACAGGATATGAGATAGTTTTGGCGCGGTGAGGTTCACTATACCCGTCTTTTGGCTCACGATGGGGCAAAAATGTGCCGAAATAAAATAGCTGTATTGAACTGATAAGTGCAGGTATTGCCCAAAACAAAGTGAGATTTGTTCGGGGTATATGGAGTATGAAATAGGCTAAGTTATAGATAATTGTTATGATAAGCATTTGCCCCCAACTTGAGTAATTTTTCATGAAATAAAAATACCAAACAAATAAATTTTTATGTTCGCCATCGTGAAAATCGGGGTCTTTATCACTCGCAGGATGATGATGATGCATCCAATGTTTTCTTAATAGTTTTTGATAAGGTAAAAAACCATAAAGTGTTAAACATAGTGAGCCAATAAAGTGATTAATCTTATTGTTTGCAGGAAAAACTGCCCCATGCATAGCATCATGAGTCGTAATAAATAATCCTGTGTATAAAAATGCCTGCCAAAGCATAGCAAGCGATAAAGTCAAAATATTAAAGTTAGAGATATCAACAGAAAGTAATAAAATCAAGCTGGTCACCCAAGTTGCAATTATTACAATAGCAATGACAAGTCCTGCAGTAGATGGACTGGGAAGTTTTTGTTGATGACTGATTGGTTTTTCTAATTGTTGAATCATGGTTGTACTTCGTTTTGGAGGAAAATTCAAAAAAATAAGCTCATGACGAGATACATTAACAGTTCACACAAGCCTAGGCAGTTACTTGTCAACTAGGTGAGATAAGGTGGGGAACTGTTTCCATAATTCCCGGACTGTATTTTATCCAGTCGTAAGTAGATGTTGCCCAAAGAACAACATTCGCTTTACATTTCACATTATGTAGAAATGTTAATTTACTTTAATAATTACATACAATTGCCAGACCGAAAACTTTTTCCGTCTGAAGGTTGACTGTATGGGTGTCATACAGCAAAATTTTAGAGAAAGATTCACAACCCAGAACCCAGAGTGCACAAGAGGTTAGCTCTTGTGTCTGTAGTGTCGGCTTATATCTTTAGCTGAGTTTTAGGTTCTTTCAAATCTAGTAAATGAGGTTGAGTACGTCGCGCCCAACGCTGTAACCGCTAAGATCCCAAAGTAGCTAGGCGATAAAACCAATCATCAGGTTAATAAGAGTATGATGCGCCTGCCAAATAGAGGATTTTTTTTGTCATCAGGTAGTAGTCAGGTATACCAAGAGAATTTCAAAATTGAAAATCTAACGCTAGTCAGAAGGTTTATTAAATTTTGTTGCTCAAACTAATAGATAGGAAATAAAGTTTTTAACTGAAAAGATGGCTCCTACAGTACTCATTACAGGTGCTTCCCAAGGTATTGGGAAAGCAACAGCACTTCTATTTGCTCGCAAAGGATATGACCTGGTACTCACTGCACGTCAACTTGACGAATTGGAAAGGGTAGCACAAGAGGTGCAAAGCCTTGGTCGTCCAGTACCACTTATAGTTCCTTGCGATGTTAAAGATCCATCGCAGGTGGAAACACTCGTAGAAAAGGCTTTGGCTGATTACGGCTACATTGACGTACTGATTAACAATGCAGGTATTTTCGCAGAAGCACCAGTGGAGAAGTTTTCTCTAAGCGATTGGCACCAAATCATAGATACTAATTTATGGGGATATATTCACACAATTCATGCCCTTTTGCCTCATTTCCTTCAAAGGAGAACTGGAACAATTGTGAATATAAGTTCCATTGGCGGTAAAGTGCCTATTCCTTACTCAGTGCCGTACTCCACTAGTAAGTTTGGCGTCACAGGTTTGACAGAGGCGTTGCACGCAGAATTGAAGCCAAAAGGTGTTCACGTTTGTGGAATTTACCCCAATGTGATCAAGAGTCGTTTTGTGGAAGCGGCTGTTTTCCGTGGTAAAGATGAGCAAGATGCGAAATCCCGTCGTGATCAGATGAACAGCGTCCTAGAAATTCCAGGTGTGGAGAAGCCTGAGGACGTGGCAAATGCCATCTGGGACGCTGTTAAAAACCATAAGTCTGAAGTATTTGTTGGTTCGGCAAATTTGTCGCAAGCGTTTTATCGATTGTTTCCAGGTTTACTTCAGTGGGTTTCAAACCTTGCTTTGAAAAATAAAGATAAATAAAAGCTGAGAATGTACAGAATTTACTTAACGTGCTAATAGTGACTCACATTCACGCTTCGTCACAAAATGTCGGTAACGAAACATCGCTTCTAACTGGGCTTGCACAAGCCAACCACTGACAAATTCCACCGGTTGTCCACCAGGCATAGAAAAGGAAATGTCATCAGTCAATCTCGTTGAACCATTTTCTGGTTCAAACAAATGTCGATGCTTCCAATAATCAAAAGGTCCGGAAATTTGTTCGTCGGTAAACAGGTGATATTCTTCGTATTCTGTGTGACTTGCTAACCAACGCAAAGGCAATGGTCCCAAATAAAGGCGAAACTCAGTGATAGCACCCCTTCCAAGTCCCCCTTCGCGGCGGAGGACTTGAACGGGTTGCCAAGGTGGAGTCAGCAGTTGCATAACATCTGGTTTTTCGTGGAATTTCCAAACAACCTCTACTGGTGCATTAATGACTGATGAATATTTAAAGTGCAGCATTTCAACGGTTTTCAGTTCTGTAAGTAATAATTGGTAGTTGTTAGTTGTTACTTACATTTTTAATAACGACTAAGCATCCCTTACGATTTCTTACCAAAAAATTTCCAATTTAAAATCAGTAGAAAAGTTTATTCTTCGTATTCAGTATCTATTTTTACATCAAGAGTCTCTTCATCAATCCGCACGTAGAGAAGATTGGGACGACAACAAACTTGACAATCTTCTACGTAAGATTGCTGTCCACCTGCACTCAAATCAATAAAGGTAGTATTGGGTTCTCCGCAATAGGCGCAGTAGTATTCGGCTGTTGTTTGCATTTATAAGTTTAACGGTTGTAGTTCTCTTTCGGATGAGTTGAAATGACTGGTGGCATCAGCCAAGTGCTTTAGTAGTGTAGACTGTGGTAACGGACCTTGCAAGTGGTTCCAAGGTAAGATTTGGTCTGTTGACCAATTGGTATGAACGTAAAAATCTAAGTCGGGGATTTGTCCTTTGAGTTGTTTGAAAGCACGTTTGTAACTACCTAGAGAATCACCGAAGTTGCGGGTTAGTTCTAGGAAGTAGGAGAGTCGGCGATCGCCTCTCGATAACAAAGTCTGAATTATTGACCAATTATAACTTTCCGGGCGAAAGTCTATTCCTTGAGGCTTGAGTTTTTTCTGTAAAAACTGCAACCTTTTTTCTGCTTGCGGATTCACCCCAAACCACTGAAATGGTGTATGTCCTTTGGGGACAAAAGTACTGCATCCTAGTGTTAACCGTAGTCCAGGAGCAGCTTTTTTGATATCGCGCATCATCGTTACAGTTGCATCCAAATCCTCTGGTTCTTCACCAGGAATTCCCACCATTCCGTAGAGTTTCAAACTAGATAATCCCCCAGCTTTCGCATTCAATGCTGCTTGGATGATTTCATCATTTTGCAACTTTTTATTGATAATCCGTCGTAATTTTTCTGAACCACTTTCTACTGCAATGGTGAGGGATCTTGTATCTCGTCTTGCCAAAGTCTGCGCCAATTGTACAGTAACTGTATTTGTTCGTACTGAGGAAATGCTCAGACGTATATCATCGTACTTTGGCTGATTAATATAATCCAGTAAAGCTTCAAATTCCGGATGTTGAGTAACTGAAGCTCCCAATAATCCTAACCGATTTGTGACTGATAACCCTTTTTCAATTGCTGGAATCAGTGAACTCTCAACACTCGCTGTTCTAAAAGGTAATGTCAGATAACTTGCCAAACAGAAGCGACACATTTCTGGACAACTTCTCACCACTTCCACCATGAAGATATTTTCCCAAGCCGCTTTTTCTGTCACGACTGTTGATGCTGAAAGGACATTTCCTCGGTAAGTTTGCTTTTGCACCACTGCAGGAATTTCTGGTGAAATTGGTTGAATTAATTTTACTGCGCCATCTAATGCATGATATTCCACCTCATACAAACTAGGAACATAAACACCAGAAACTTGTGCTAATGCTTTGAGTTGGGTTTGTCTATCAGCTTTTCTAACTTCTTTGTAAGCTTCGATAAAATTCCCCAGCAAAGTTTCCCCATCTCCCAGCAAAATCACATCAAAGAAATCTGCGAAAGGTTCGGGGTTAGCTGTGAGTACTGGACCGCCACCAAAAACTATGGGATCATGATTATCTCGGGCATTTGCCCTGATGGGAATTTCTAAAGATTCCATCAGATTCAAAACATTAACATAATCGAGTTCCCACGACAAGGAAAAGCCCAATAATTCCGGCGTTCTTGGGAGTTGTTCATGAGTGTCGGTGAATAAACGACTCACCTGTACATCAGAACGCATTGCTAAAGTTGCCCATACTACCTGATAGCCAAGGCTAGTAATACCCACAGTGTACTCGTTGGGAAAAGCAAAAATGGTGGGAACAGCGTCAGTGTCAGGAATAGCAGGGGTAAATAAGAGGCGTTCAGCAGTAAAAAAAGAAGATGTCACAGGTGTTTACAATAAATTATCTATATTTAATTTTAAACCATAGAATTATCAGGTTAAAAAACAATGTTACGGCGTTAGCAAGAATAATGGGTAAAGCTTGTAGAAATATTCCATATATTAACCATAGAAATATCCCCATATTGAAGCAAATAAGCATGACAAATGAAACATCTTTTGCTGATTTTGACCGCCATGTTTTCAGCATTTGCGGCAAGAAGGAAAATGTAGTTAACGTTGCCGCAACTAATCCTAATATGTTAATCCAATTCATGGAGATGCAACCCTTATAATATTTGTTTAAGATGATATCAGCACAAGAAGTGCAGGAGATACGAGTGCAAGCGCATATTCGACTTGTGGTGGTGAGCATGATCCCACACTCCAATTATCTTTGCATAACTTACAATCTGTGCTCTAAAAGCAGGTAAGCGAATAATATATCAAGTTTTACGTAATCAGCTTCACGCGTGCTGTAGAACTTAGTACTAACAAATTCAATAGATATTAATAGTCATCAATAATGCTATTTCGTCCTCCTTCTTGGAACCAGTTAATTTTATATGTAGTAGGTGTATGTTCGCTGTCACTTCCTTTTGCGCAAAGTGTTCAAGCAACTCCAACACAAGAAGTGCGTAACTTCTGTCGCAAGCAGGATAGTGTATTTGTTGCTGCGGAGACTAAGAATTATTGGGTAAGTATCTGTGGTAGTGATTCACCACTGACTTATGTCGGTGTAAATAAAAAGACTGGTCAAACTGTACGCTTACCTCTAAGTGTAAATGGGCGAGATTCCCGAGGTAAGTACTTTGAAGCTGTTAATAACGATTATACTTATATTCTTGCAGAATCGACCAAAGGCAAAAACTTGACCGTTGCTAAAGGTATTCGTGAAATTCTGCGCGAACCAGTAATTAGAGGTTGGTAAGCATCAAAATTGATTCTTCCAACTGTTAATTTCAATTGTCGATTAAATTCTCTGCACGCAACAATTCTTCCAGACGATTAATCAAGTTATTAGCTTTGCAAAGAATGCCTTGATCACTAAATGGATATGCAATACAGCAAATAAGGCTGTTTATATTTTGCTCCATATTTACAGGTAACTTTTGACATAGCTGTTTGGCAAATTCTATCAAGTGTTTCTCTCCCGGTGATGGTAGATAGTTGATAGCAAAAATAATATCAAAGTAACTTGCTATTAATGCAGCTATTCGATGGTTTACACTCACAAAATCATTACGATTGATTGCCACTTCTATCTGATGCAGGTAGGAAGAAATATTATTTCTTAAAATCGGATAATTTTTGGCAATGATAGCTCGTCTTAAAGGTTCGGGATAGGGTTGATTAGCTTTCTGTTGCAGTTGTTGAAACCAATCATTTCGGTCATACAAGCATGTTGAATGCAAAACATTCCACCAAAAACAAGTGGAATAGCCAACTGAGCCTTGATGCTTCACAAGTACAGAATCTAACTGTGCTTCAATCCATTGGGGTGAACGGTACATAATATCAATCCCATTTCCAGAATTGGTTTCTATCCACTCATCCCCTGGTTCCCAAAATTGATTATTGATTTCGCTACGATTAGCAAATTTTTGACTGATTTCGGAACGAATGTCTATGGGAATGTCTTCTTGTATGTAAACATAAAAATCGAAATCAGAGAATTCATCGGAAACTTCAGTTGCTTGAGAACCTGCTAAAGCAACAGCTATGACTTGAGGTAGTTGACTAAATTCTGAGGCGATCGCTTGAGCTAAAGAATTATTTGTGACCATAATTTCTAGCAAATTGCATTTAGGTGCTATGTACCCTCGAACTAAGTAGGTGAGCCAGTGCTTGATGACGGTTTCCCGACAGAGGCATCTGGCGTTGGACATAGGCAATGTCCACCCTACAGTCCTATAAATCAATCATCCTACAACACCTTACACTGCCCGTGATACCGTAATAGATGGTCACAGAGCACCAACGCTACCATCCCTTCAACCATTGGCACTGCACGCGGTAACACACAAGGATCATGGCGTCCTTTCCCTGCTAGAGTCGTTTCTTCACCCTCATTGCTGACTGTCTTCTGTTCTTTTCTAATCGTTGCCGTTGGCTTAAATGCGACACGCAAGATGATATTTTCACCGTTGGAAATACCGCCTTGAATTCCACCAGAACGGTTGGTGACAGTGCGAGTTTCTCCATTTTCATCTACATAAAACTCGTCGTTATGCTCAATACCAGTGAGTAGTGTCCCCGCAAAACCGGAACCAATTTCAAAGCCTTTGCTGGCTGGCAGAGACATCACACCTTTAGCGATATCCGCTTCCAATTTATCAAAAACTGGCTCACCCAAACCTTTGGGCACATTTCGCGCGACGCATTCGACTACGCCACCGACAGAATTACCTTGTCTGCCAGTTTGCTCAATTAATTCAATCATCCGTTCTGCGCATTCCGCATCGGGACAGCGGACGATGTTACTTTCAACTTGTTCTAAAGTGACAGTATTGGAATCGATCGCGCCTTCTAAATCTTTGATACGTTTGACGTAACCAATAACTTCGACATTGGCGACTTGACGGAGGATTTTTTTGGCGATCGCACCCGCCGCAACTCGTCCTATAGTCTCCCGCGCCGATGATCTACCGCCACCTTGCCAATTGCGGATACCATATTTGGCGTCATATGTTGCATCCGCATGAGAGGGGCGATACTTAACCGCCATCTCATCATAATCCTGAGAGCGGGTGTCTTTATTGCGTACCAGAATTGAAATTGGCGTTCCCAGGGTTTTCCCTTCAAATACCCCAGAGAGAATTTCGCAAGTGTCCGTTTCCTTGCGAGGCGTTGTAATCTTACTTTGTCCGGGACGTCTTCTATCTAGTTCTACTTGAATTTCCTCGGCAGAAATTTCTAATTGCGGAGGACAACCATCAATCACAACTCCCACACCGCCGCCGTGGGACTCGCCGAAAGTGGTGATGCGAAACAGATGCCCAAAAGTGTTGCCCATAATATTGAGGAAGTATCGTCAAGCGCCGTATTCTACGTATAGCATTTTCTCATCACAAAGCGAAAAACCAGATGACTGTGATTTACCTATTTCTTTGACTTTTTTTGCTGACTTAGCCCCCCTTTTTAAAGGGGGTTGGGGGGATCAACTCCTCAATCCGCTGACAAACCCCCTCAAAATCATTCATCACCACATCATTAGTAAATCTCAAAACCGTCAACCCATATCCTTCAAGAACTGCCGTTCTTTCCTGGTCACACACTCGCCCCTCTGGCGTAAAATGACTCTCCCCATCAATCTCAATCACCAATTTAAGCGCAGCACAGTAAAAGTCAACGATGAAACGGTCAATAGGTCTTTGTCGCAAAACTCGAAATCGGAATGTCCGCAGATACTCTTGCCAAAGCTTTTTCTCAGCCGGAGTGGGGTTTTGACGAAATTCTTTTGCTCTCGATACAAGCTGGGGATTGTAAGGCAGATGGAAATCTGTGGTGTTGAGGTTTCGGTTGTTAAAGGGTGGCATGAGATCATTCTCGATTTTGATCCCCCCGCCTGCGGCGACCCCCTTAAAAAGGGGGTGAAAGAGGGAGATTAGTATTTTCAGTTATATACCTGTAAATAACGCTTCAGTACAACTTGATTTTATTCCCCCCTTTTTAAGGGGGGTTAGGGGGGATCTTCACATGATGTACATAACGCTTTGGTGCAACTTTATTTTGATCCCCCCGCCTGCGGCGACCCCCTTAAAAAGGGGGTGAAAGAGGAAGATTAGTATTTTCTGTTATATACATGTACATAACGCTTGGGTGCAACTTTATTTTGATCCCCCCGCCTGCGGCGACCCCCTTAAAAAGGGGGTGAAAGAGGGAGATTAGTATTTTCAGTTATATACATGTACATAACGCTTTGGTGCAACCTCGATTTTGATCCCCCCGCCTGCGGCGACCCCCTTAAAAAGGGGGTGAAAGAGGAAGATTAGTATTTTCTGTTATATACATGTACATAACGCTTTGGTGCAACCTCGATTTTGATCCCCCCTTTTTAAGCAGGGCTAGGGGGGATCTTCACGTGATCTAACCTAGACTTTAGATCCCCTAACTGAGTTAAAAAGCGGGCTTAAGAAAAAGTCGTACATGGCGTTACATACATCAAAAAGAGCGATCGCCCCCATATGCCAAATTCTCATTTCCAAAAAATTACCTACAGCCCTGCTTACACAGTCGTTCCGACTTACGAGTGCTTCAATCGCTGTGCTTATTGTAACTTTCGCACAGAACCGGGTAAGAGCGAATGGCTAACAATTTCACAAGCTGAAAAACTTTTCAAACAACTTCACAACCAAGACGTTTGTGAAATCTTGATACTGAGTGGCGAGGTGCATCCTCTTTCCCCACGGCGTCAGGGGTGGTTTCAGCGGATTTATGATTTGTGTGAGTTAGCTTTGGCTATGGGATTTTTACCACACACGAATGCTGGACCTTTGAGTTTTGAGGAAATGCAACAATTAAAGAAAGTTAACGTTTCAATGGGGTTAATGTTGGAACAGTTAACGCCAGAGTTGTTGAATACAGTGCATAAACACGCGCCGAGTAAGACACCAGAAGTGCGTTTACAACAATTACAGTGGGCGGGAGAATTAAAGATACCTTTTACGACTGGGTTACTGTTAGGAATTGGAGAAACAGAACAAGATTGGTGGAAAACATTAGAAGCTATAGCCGAAATTCATCAACGTTACCATCATATTCAAGAAGTTATCTTGCAACCTCATAGTCCGGGAAATCAGCAAACTTTTGACGCACCATCTTTTAATCCTCATCAATTGCCAAAAGTTATTTTTCAGGCACGTCAAATTTTACCAGCAGATATTACAATTCAAATTCCGCCGAATTTAATCAAAGATGATCAATGGTTACTCGCGTGTTTAGAAGCTGGTGCGAGAGATTTAGGGGGAATTGGACCAAAAGATGAAGTGAATCCTGATTATCCGCATCCCCAATTTGAGGAATTGAGGGAAATTTTACAGCCTGCTGGCTGGGAATTAGTGCCAAGATTGCCTGTTTATCCACAGTATGATCATTGGTTGTCAGTGGAATTGCAGACTAATATTAAGCTATGGCGAACGGGAGCATCCCAATTTTGCAAAAACAGCAAAAACAGTGGCGAATAGAATTCGCGGCTACACAGGCAAAGTCCGCCTGCGCGGACTAATTACAGCCTGCGTAGGCAGGCTTTGTTTGTATAGCCCCAGACTTCCAGTCTGCGGGCAATTTGCACATTTGGGATGCTCCTATGGCGAACTTTATTTTACAATTGACCATCGTTTGATAAAAATTGCAATATTTTTTACCTATGCTTGATAGTCAAGAGTTACTCACCAAGCTCTACAATGCCTTTAACCCATTTGAACCCTTAGCCGCAGGTGATCCAAAGTACGTTGATTGTCAGGATGTGCGGGGAGATGCGGATATTTTACAAGAGTTGGGGAACCGCATACAACGAGCAGATAGAAAGACTTGCCAATTGTATTCTGGACATCGGGGGGCGGGCAAGTCTACAGAACTACTGAGATTGAAGCAATATCTGGAAAATCGCAAATTCTATGTTGTTTATTTTGCCGCTGATGAAGAAGATATTGACTCAGAAGATGCCCAATATACAGATATTCTCCTCGCTTGTACCCGCCGATTGCTCAAAGATTTACAGCAATTTGGTGATGCTAGTCCGGTGCTAAACTGGCTTAAAGAACGCTGGCAAGATTTGAAAGATTTGGCGCTGACTCCGATAGAGTTTGAGAGCATGAAATTAGAAGCACAAATCGCTCAATTTGCCAAGCTAACAGCCAATTTAAGAGCCGTTCCCGAATTACGCCAGCAGATTCGCCGAAAAGTCGATCCCCATACTGTCACTTTAATTAAGATGTTGAATGAATTTCTGGCAGATGCAAAAAGTAAGCTACCAAACGGCTATACTCAACTGGCGGTGATTGTCGATAACTTAGACAGGATGGTATTAGTTAAAGATGGGGAAAACACGAACCATGAAGAAATTTTTTTAGACCGCAGTGAACAACTCAAAGCTTTGGATTGCCATTTTATTTATACTGCCCCTATTTCTATGCTGTATTCTAAACGGGCGACAGACATCAGAGATATCTATGGTGAATGCTTGATTTTGCCGATGATTATGGTCAAAACTCACACAGGAGAAGTTTACCAACCAGGACTCAAGAAAGTAAAAGAAGTGATTCGCAAGCGAGTCCGGCAAATTGAACAAGAACTCCCGCTGGAAAACGGAATTTTTGATAGTCAGCAAACTTTAGAAAGATTGTGTTTGATGAGTGGAGGTCATGTCAGAAATTTGCTATTGTTAACTCAAAACGCTATTGGACGGACTGAAGAATTACCAATTTCTGAAAAAGCAGTGCGACGAGCAATCACTCAAGCCAGAGATGACTATCATCGGGCTGTGGAAAATCATCAATGGTGTCTGCTGGCGGAAGTCTCCCGTTCTAAACGCATCGTTAATGATGACCAGTATCGCAGTTTGATGTATAACCGCTGTCTTTTAGAATATCGCTATTTAGATGATGATGGAGAAATGCAGCGTTGGTATGACATTCACCCATTGATTCAAGGAATTTCCGAATTGAAAGAAGCTGTGGCGAAACTTCCATGAACACAGATTTAAGTGATTGGGATGATGATTTACCCCCCGAACCGGAGGAAGAATATCAAACCTTTGTCCGTACTCTAAAGCGGACAGAAGGCTTTCGCTTATTGTTTGTCCGGTGTTCTCCTGCTGAAAGTAAGCGGTTGATTTCGAGAGTCCAGCAGGAAGTGCCTAAAAAACAAATTAAGGTTTTGCAGCTAGATAAACCGATTGAAAATTTATATAATATTGTTGTGGAGAAAACTTCAAATAAAAATAAAATTGATGTTCTTTTTATAACAGGGATCGAAAAGTCTTTTGTTGAATATATTAAAACCGGATATGGTGGTCAGGGTAACTTTTATAAAGTGGATTCAGTTCCGCGAATTTTAAATCACTTAAACCAACAGCGAGAGCGGTTCAGAGATAACCTTAAGATTTGCTTTATATTTATTGTACGGCTGTTTGGTCTTAAATACTTCATTCAGCGTGCTCCAGATTTTTATGACTGGCGCTCTGGAGAATTTGAATTTGGTCAACAAAAGGTTACATCTACAATAGAAATAGATACCCAGCCAAAACTGTACCAGCAGTTAAAACATCGGGCAGAAGCTGACTCAGAGCACATATCAGCAACTGCAAGGCAAGCAGTCGCACTCTACCTAGCTCATTTAGAGGTGGAAGATGAGTAATCCAGAGAAGATAATTGACCTGCAAACGGTTCAGGCTGGCGTGCAAAAGGTTAGGCTCAAATTTTCTCTGCCACCAGAACTGTACAATCAACTTAAGTTTCGCTCTGATTCTGACTCAGACTTGATGTCAGCAACTGTTGAGAAAGCACTCGTCTCTTTCTTGGTTAATACAGATGAGTCAGAAGCATCTGATGATCAAACTCGGCAGATTTATACTTGTGAAGATTACGACAAACTCTTAGAAATTAACCCGAATGACTACAAAGCATGGTACGGTCGCGGGGTTGTGCTGAAGAATTTAGGCAGCTACGAAGAAGCGATCGCCAGCTTAGACAAAGCCATAGAAATCAACCCTAATTACTACAAACCTTGGTATGCTCGTGGCAATGCGCTGTATGGCTTAGACTTTTACGAAGAGGCAATAGCTAGCTACAACAAAGCCATTGAATTTAAACCTGACTACGCGGAAGCCTTGTATTACCGAAGCAAGGCGCTGGAGCAGTTAGGTTGCGATGAGGAAACGAACGTTAGCTACAAACAAGCCTACAATTTGAGCAGCCACAGAGATGTATTATCTAGATACTGGGAAATTTACAGAATCAGTACCAGTCAAAGAGTTGGATACGAACATTGTTCAGTTCCTGCTGCACAGGAGTTTATCAAACAAATTCGCAATCTAGCTCCAACTAATACCCAAGCTGTTCTGTTATCCTATTTTGTCGGTCAAAATTCTGCTATTGATGTCACAAGTCGCGCCAAAGCGGGACTTTGTTTGCGGTCTTATGTTTCTCAACCCATCTTAAGAGCATGTCAAAAAATTGACAATCTATTCAGTGGTGATATCAGCGATGACAAGTCTTTCACCTACCAGCAATTGCTAAGGTTTGTCCTGGATGACGATGGAAAAACTTTAGTTATTCTAGATGGAGATGGAAAAACTCAACTTATTGTAGATAATAATGGGGAAACTAGGGCAACAAGTTACAAATTCTTTTCTGTGAGAATTTTGCAAACATTTAATGCCGACTTAGAGTCTAAGATGAGCTTAGATAATTGGGCATACTTGCAAACTACACAAAACCCCGAGTTAAAGGGTTTTTTAGCAGAGTTTGGATTTCAGCACCTCAGTGGTTGGGCGCTCCTTAATAGAGTTAGAGTAAAACAATTTGAAAGTTTATCAAAACGCGATCGCCACTTGGTAGAAGTTTTTCATGGGGTCTATCGTCGTGACAGACTTGAAAAAAATTCCAAAAGACCCAGAAAATGTCCAGATCCCTCAAGCGCTCAGTTGCAAGAAATGCTCAAGAACTTGCAAAAAAGAG
>JAESFI010000069.1_pt1 | contig 138035 bp, 119 predicted proteins | sample 9269361 | NCBI WGS metagenome assembly JAESFI01 (sample SAMN14504119, study PRJNA617095) | algae metagenome | isolation source: Brasilonema angustatum HA4187-MV1 and co-occurring heterotrophs from moss... | place: USA: Manoa Valley, Honolulu, Hawaii | collected 2009-07-20
GCATCAACCGGACAGCGCGCTCAGCCGCTGGTTCCGTGACCGCATCGCCAACGCCGGCAAGCGCGCCAAACGCGTCGCCATCGTCGCGCTGGCGCGCAAGCTGATCGTGGCGCTGTGGCGTTACCTCACCACTGGCCTCGTACCTGCGGGGGCAACCATGAAGGCATAGAACCCAACCACCACCGGGCGCTGCGCTTGGCCGCAGTCCGCGCGGGATGGATGATGACCGTGCCACCCTAGGGCCGAACAAACAGCCGTTTTGTAGATGGGTCTCATCCTCATGGCTTCCTCGCCGCAAGCATGCGGAACGTGGGTCCGGACCACACCAGTCCGACCGGATATGAGGTGATGCAGTGAGCTGCAGAAAGCTTCGGAAGCCAATCCTCGCCCGGAACACGGTCGTCGCGCTGCGCTCCGCATGGCTCCGCGCGCCGCCCTCAAACCACGCCAACCTCACTCAAGCCAATCGAATGCCCTTGACTCACAAATCCCCATATGAGGGTGGGCGAAGCGAAGCGTGCCCACCGCCTCTCTCCACAACCAGGACATGGTGGGCACGCTGCGCTTTGCCACCCTACAAGGCCGTCGTCTACCGCCGCACCTTACGCATCGTCGTGAGCACAATGTCAGCCGCGAGCACGCTGGGCGATTTGTTGCCGGTCGACATGATCTGATCGAGCCGCGCGAACGCCTCGACCTGCCGCTTGCGTAGCGGCGTATCCGTCAGCAGTTCCGTCAGCGCCGGCGCCAGCTTCTCCTGCGTGCAATCTTCTTGCAGATATTCCGGAATGACGTCCTCGCCGATCACGAGATTGGCGAGGATCACCGAGGAGACGCGGATCGCGCGGCGCAGGATGAAGGCTTCCATCGCGCCGACGCGATAGGCGGTCACCATGGGAATGCCCGACAGCGCGAGCTCGAGCGTCACCGTGCCGGACTTGGCCAGCGCGGCATGCGCGATGCGGAAGGCGGCGCGCCTTTCGGTCTCGCCGATCACGATCTGCGGCTTGACCGGCCAGCTCGCGATGCCCTCGCGCACGGTTGCTTCGAGATACGGCATGGTCGGCAGTATCAGCTCGAAGGCGCGGCCTTCGGCCTGGAGCCGCCCAAGCGTTGCGCCGAACACGCCGAGATGATGCCGGATCTCGCTGCGGCGGCTGCCGGGCAGCACCAGCAGCACCGGCGGCGGGGCATCACGGCGCCTCTGCTCCTCCGCGCTCGGCCGCAGCGAGGGCAATTGCTCGACCAGGGGATGGCCTACATAGCTGCATGGCGGCCCGCCGAGCTTGCGATATTCCTCCGGCTCGAACGGCAAGAGGCCAAGCACATGGTCGACATAGCCGAGCATGGCGCGCGCCCGGCCCGGCCTCCACGCCCACACCGAGGGCGAGACGTAGTCGACGACGGGGATCGCGGGATTCTTCGCCCGCACGCGACGGGCGACGCGATGGGTGAAATCCGGGCTGTCGATGATGACGAGCGCATCGGGCGCGGCGTCCAGCACGGCATCCGCAGTCTCGCGGATCAAGCGCAGGATCTTCGGCAATTGCTGGATCACCGCGGCGAAACCGACGATCGACAGCTCCTCGATCGGAAACAGTGTCTCCAGCCCCTCGCGCGCCATGGTGCGGCCGCCGACGCCTTCGAACTGCACGCCGTCGCCGAGGCGCTGGCGCAGCACCTTCATCAGGGCGCTGCCGAGCCGGTCGCCGGATTCCTCCGTCGCGATCAGGAAAATCCTGCGCTTGGGATCGCGGGTCTGCATCACGCCGGCAGGCCGATGATGAAGAGATATTTGGCGTCGGCGGTCGCGATCATCGCCTGCGGCTCGGCGGCAATGGTGTTGCCCGCGATGACGGCGATGCCGGCAAGGCCGGCCTTCGCGACGCCCTCGATGGTCCGCGGCCCGATCGTCGGCAGGTCGAAGCGCAGATCCTGGCCGCTCTTCGGCGCCTTCACCAGCACGCCCCGCCCCGTCGCGGTGCGGATCCGTCCCTCCTCGCGCAGCCGCGCGACGCGCGCCAGCAGCGCATCGGTACCCTCGATGTCCTCGACAGCCACGACATGGCCGTCGATCACCACGGCCGCCTGGCCGATGTCGAACGGCCCGAGTGCGGTCAGCACCGCGCGGCCGCGCTCGATGTCGGCCTTGGCATTGTCGGCCGGCCAGGCGCGGCTGATGCAGCCCTCGGGCATCAGCAGATCGGGCGCGACGTCCTTGATGCCGACCATGCGAAAACCGCCTTGCTCGAGGATGCGGCCGACGCCGGACAACAGATGATCGTCGCCGCCGCGGAAGGCGCGGATGACATTGCCGAGTAGCCGCAGCGTCGTGACATCGAAGCGGATTTCCGTGAGCGAAGGCCGCACCAGTGTGCCGATGAAGATCAGGTCGCGGCAGCCCTCCTCGCGGAACAGCCGCATGGCGCGGCCGAGCTGACCGACCGAGATCCAGCGATGGCGGAATTTGTCCACCTGCACCGGATCGCAGGCGCCTCGCAGCGGAAACAGCACGGGCGTGAAGCCGCGCGCGGCGAGCGAGTCGGCGACCGCGAACGGCATGGCGCCACCGCCCGCGACCACGCCGACCGGCGATGAAATCTCCGCTGCCGCCGATGTCATGTCCGCGGCCATGCCAGGATCACTTCTCGATGGCGGGAAGACAGAGCGGACGATGCTTGCCCTTGCCGATGAAGTCGAGGATTTCGGCAATCGCGGGATCTTCCGCCGCCAGCGGCTGCGCCGCCGCGAGGCGTTCGGCGAACATGCCCGGGCCGTGGAAGAGTTTTTGGTAGAACGAACGCACGGTCGCGAGCCGCTGCTTGGTGAACTTGCGCCGCTTCATGCCGATGATGTTGAGGCCTTCGAGCACGGCGTACTGGCCGTTGACGAGCCCGAACGGGATGATGTCGTCGCGCACGCCGCAGACGCCGCCGACCATCACCTGCGGCCCGATACGGGTGAACTGGTGCACCGCGGACAGACCGCCGATGAAGACGAAGTCGCCGATCTCGGCATGACCGCCAAGCGTCGCCGAGGTCGCGAAGATCACGTCATTGCCGACATGGCAGTCGTGGCCGACATGGCTGCAATTCATGAAATAGCCGCGGTCGCCGACCGTGGTGATGCCGCCGCCGGCGACGGTGCCGGCGTTCATGGTGACGGATTCGCGGATGGTGCAGCCCGAGCCGATCGTGAGCTTGGTCAGCTCGCCGCGATAGCTGAGCGACTGCGGCGGCGTGCCGAGCGAGGCGAACGGATAGATGGTGCAATTGTCGCCGATCGTGGTCTGCGCCGTGATGTGCACATGGCCGATCAGCTTGCAGTTTGCGCCGATCACGACATGCGGGCCGATGATGCAAAAGGGCCCGATCTCGGTACCCTCGCCGATCACGGCCCCGTCCTCGACCCGTGCGGTGGGATCAATCTTACTCATCAAGCAATCTGACTCATCAAGAAGGTCTGGTTAGGCTTTGAAGTCGCTCGGTTTTCCGCTGGTTAGCGCGACTATGCCCGATCTGTCCAGTGACGTATCATCTCGGCGTGTTTCAGGTGCCGGATGAGCCGGCCGCCCCAGTCCATTAACGCGTTCATGTGGAGCTTGAAGTCATCGTGGTCAGGGCCCTGGCAATCCTGCTCGCACAGTTCGCGGCCGCGCCGATCGTGTCCGAGACGGTCGAGACTGGCGAACATCGCCTCGTCGATCTCAAGACATTCGAATGCCGCGACATCACCCGCAGCACGATGCTGCAGCGGGTCTGTTACGACCCCGCGCAGCAGCACCTGATCGTCGCGGTGAATGGCGCCTATGACCGCTATTGCGGCGTGACGGCGGACACGGTCGAGCGCCTCTTGGGCGCACCGTCCATGGGCCAGTTCTTCAACCAGAACATCAAGCGCGATGTCACGGCAGCGCGATACGCCTGCGCGGCGCGCGAACGCATCCAGCGCAGCTGATCCCGGTCAGAGCCAGTTCGTTCGAAGACGCTTCAGTCCGTCAGCATGGCGCCGACATCGGCTTCCGCGACGACCTGGCCGTTGACCTTGGCGTCACCGTGAAACCACCACATCGCCTTGCGGCGGCCGATCGAGCGCATGTGATATTCGATGGTATCGCCGGGCAGCACGGGCTTGCGGAACTTGCACTTGTCGATGGTGAGGAAATACACCGCGCGCGGCTTCTCGGTGCCCTCGACCGAGGTGATGCCGATCACGCCCGCCGTCTGCGCCATCGCCTCGATCATCATCACGCCGGGATAGACCGGGCGCTCGGGGAAATGGCCCTGGAAGGCCGGCTCGTTGAAGGTGACGTTCTTGATGCCAATGCCGCTGTAATCGGCGCGGATGTTGATCACGCGGTCGATCAGCAGCATCGGGAAACGGTGCGGCAGCGTCCGGAGGATCGCATTGATATCCACCAGCTCGAACTTGATAGGAGATTCCTCCGTCATTCCCGTCCCTCGTTCTTCGGATCGGCCTTGCTGTCGCGTACCAGGCGCTCCACCGCGATAATTTCCTTGAACCATTGCTTGGTCGGCTTGGCAAAAAAGCCACCCCAGCGACCGTTCGGCGGGATGTCGTCCTTGACGCCGCTCATCGCGGTGACCTGGGCTCCGTCGCCGATCTTGAGGTGGTTGTTGATACCGACCTTTGCTCCCAGCGCCACGTTGTCGCCGATCGTCAGGCTGCCCGCGAGGCCGATCTGGGCCGCCAGCAGGCAGTTCCGACCGATCGTCACATTGTGGCCGATCTGGACCTGATTGTCGATTTTGGTGCCCTCACCGATCACGGTGTCACGCAGGGAGCCACGATCGATGGTGGTGCCGGCCCCGACTTCCACGTTGTTCTGGATCAGCACCCGGCCGGTCTGGGGCACTTTCAGATGGCCCTCAGGGCCGAAGAAGATGAAGCCGTAGCCGTCCTGGCCGATCGAGCAGCCGGGATGGATCAGCACATTGTTGCCGATCAGTGCGCACTGGATGGCCGTGCGGGCGCCGACATTGCAGTCCCGGCCGATCTTGACGCCGGGACCGAGGACCACGCCTGCGCCGATCACGGTGCCGCTGCCGATCTCGACGTCCGGACCGATGACGGTCAGCGGTTCGACGATGACGTCGTCCTCCAGCCGTGCCGAAGGATCGATGATGGCCGACGGTGCGATCCCGTCATTGCCGAACCAGGACTGCGGACGCAGCGCATCGCCGTGCCATTCGCGGGCGATCCCGACGAAGGCGCGGAACGGCTGCGCCACCCGCAGCACGGCCACATGCGCGGGCACCTGGGCCTCGAAGCGCGGGCTCACCAGACAGGCGCCGGCCCTGGTCGCCTTGAGCTCATCGGCATATTTGAGGTTATCGAAGAACGCCAAATGCATCGGGCCGGCTTCGTCGAGCGAAGCCAGGCCCGTGATGACGTGGCCGCCCCGCGTGGGGTCGACCAGCTGCGCCTTGGTCAGCGTGGCGATATCGGCCAGCGCTGTGGCAGGCGGTTTCTTGAAGAAGGTCGGCTGCGCCATTCCACCCCGTCGCGGTCCGGCTTCGGCATGAAGCGGTCAGGCCGCATCATGCCTTATCACATGGATTGAGCGCGATCTTTTTGAAAGATCGGCCCCCTGGGGAGACCCAACGAGGGGAACCCAGGGGGCCGGATCATACCGTGCTGTTCGAATTAGAAGCTGGTGCCGCCGCCGAACCGGAATTCCTGCGTGCGGTCGTTCTTGCCCTTGGTGATCGGCACGGCGTAGTCGAACCGCAGCGGACCGAACGGCGACTGCCAGATCAGGCCGACACCGACCGACGACCGGACGACATTGCCGTTGTCGTACACCAGGCCGGTACAAGTTCCGGCCGTGGCCGGGCTGAGGGTCGACGGTATGCAATTCGAGTTCCTGGTCGTGGTCATTTCGTTGGTCACCGACCACGTCGTCGGGCCCTGATAGTCGAACAGGCCGCCGGCGTCGGCGTAAACCGCGCCCTTCAGACCCACTTCCTTCGGCAGGAACCAGAACGGCATCTGCAATTCCAGCGAAGCGCCCCAATACTTGGTACCGCCAATCGCGTCCTGCGTACCAAAGGGGTTCAAATCGCGCGGACCGATGCCGTTCGGCGCGAAGCCGCGGACGAGGTTCGGGCCCATCTGGAAGTGATCGAGCATGCGCAGCTCGTTGCTGCCGATCTTGTTCAGCATGCCGCCCTGCAAGTGCACGAGGCCGACGATATCGGACACCAGCGGGGTGTAGTATTTCGCGTCGACCACCGACTTCAAGTAGGAGACGTCGCCGCCGACGCCGGCGAAATCCTGACGGAAGTCGACGAGCAGACCGTCGGTGGGGTTCTTGTTGTTGTCCAGCGTATTGTAGGTCAGCGTGTAGCCGAGCGCCGAGGTCAGGGTCTTGCCGCCGGCAAGCTCCTTGCGGACCGGCAACGAGGCTTCGCCGTCGCTGTAGCAGCCGAGACCATTGGTCGAGCTCAGGTCGATCGGCGGCGTCTGCGACGCGGCGAAGGCCGGGCTCGGATTGAAGGTCGACGAACCGAGGGTGTTGTTACAGTTCGCCAAGTAGTACGGCAGTGAGATTTCCTGCTGGTAGATCGAGTAGCGCAGCTGGAGCGACAGATCTTCACGCAAGGAGAAGCCGAGGCGCGGCGAGAAGCCGAGCGTCTTGGTGCCGTAGGAGATGTAGCTGTTGGACAGCTGCTGGCGCTGATAGAGGTCGAGGCCCAGCGCGACGCGGTAGTCGAGCAGATAGGGTTCGACGAACGACAGCGAGTAGCCGCGGGCGTACTGGCCATAGGTCACCGACGCCTTGGCGAACAGGCCGCGGCCAAGCAGGTTACGCTCGGAGACCGAGACTTCGGCGAGCGCACCGTCGGTCGTGGAGTAACCGCCCGAGATCGAGAAGTCGCCGGTCGATTTTTCTTCCATGTCGACGATCAGGATGACGCGGTCGCTCGAGGAGCCCGGCTCCGTCGTGATCTTCACGCTCTTGAAGTAGTCGAGGTTCTTCAGGCGGCGTTCGGCACGATCGACCAGCGCGCGGTTGTATGCGTCGCCCTCGGAGATGTCGAACTCGCGGCGGATCACGTAGTCGCGTGTGCGGGTGTTGCCGCGCAGATTGATGCGCTCGATATAAGTGCGCGGGCCTTCGTCGATGTTGAACACGACGTTCACGGTATGCGCGTCGAAATTGCGGTCGCCGCCGGGACGGACCACGGCGAAGGCATAGCCGCGGCGCGAGGCCTCGATCTGCATCTCCTCAACCGACTTTTCGACCGATTCGACGTTGTACAGCGAGCCGACATTGACGCGCGAATAGCCGCGCATCGAGGTGGGATCGAAGTTCGGAATGCTCGTGCGGAAGTCGACCGCGCCGACGCGGTACTGCGAGCCTTCCTCAATCTTGAAGGTGACGTTGAAGCCCTTCTTCTCCGGGTCGTATTCGGTCAGCGCGGCGACCACCTGGACGTCGGCGAAACCGTTCTTGAGATAGAAGCGGCGGAGCAGGTCGCGGTCGGCCTCGACACGATCGGGATCATAGATGTCGCCGCTGGCGAGGAAGCTCAGCAGGTTCGATTCGTGCGTCTTGATGACGTCGCGCAGGCGGTAGGCCGAGAACGCGTTGTTGCCGATGAACTCGATCGACTTGACGCCGGTCTTGGCGCCTTCCTCGACCGTGAAGATCAGGTCGACGCGGTTGTTCGGCTGCTCGATGATCTCGGGCGTGACGCGCACGTCGTAGCGGCCGGAACGGCGATAGATTTCGGCGATTCGCAGCGTGTCGGACTGCACCATGGCGCGGGAGAAGGTGCCGCGCGCCTTGGACTGGACCTCAGCGGTGAGCTGCTCGTCCTTGATCTTCTTGTTGCCCTCGAACGCGATGCGGCCGATCACCGGGTTTTCCACCACGGAGACGATGATCTGGCCACCGGCGCCACGGTTGATTCGGACGTCCTGGAACAGGCCAGTCTCGATCAGCGCCTTGAGGCCGTCATCGATGGCGCCCTGATCCAGGCGACCGCCCGGACCCGGCTTGAAATAGGAGCGGATCGTCTCCACCTCGACACGGCGATTCCCTTCGACGGAAATCGACTGGACGGTCTGCGCGAGCGCAGACGAAGACACCAAAACAGCCCCAACCGGGGCAACCACCGGCGCGCCGAACAAGATCAGGGTTGCGAGCAAGCCCCCCCGGAGTCGCAGTCCAAACTTCATTGCGCAACGCGCCCTTATCAGTACCAGACCCAACCCCAACGCCGGTCTGGGAGATTCCCCAAGTTCGATGCCGCTTGTAGCCAATTTCAACGGTGCCGCAAACGGCCGCTGACACCGTAATTTCAATTTCATTCCAAGACGTTGCTGATCAGCAACGCCACAAAAAAGCCCGCATTAGGAAGCGGCCATCCGCAGGATGTCATTGTAGGTGGCAAACACCATCAACATCAGCACCAAACCCAGTCCGATTCGGAACCCCATCTCCTGGGTCCGCTCGGACAAGGGCCGGCCGCGAACGACTTCCGCCGCATAGAACATAAGGTGGCCGCCATCGAGCAGCGGGATCGGGAACAGGTTCAGAAGGCCAATCGACACCGACAGCACTGCGCACAGATTGATCACGAACTGGAACCCGGCGCTGGCCGCCTGCCCCGACATCTTGGCGATGCCGAGCACGCCGCTGACCTCGTTCGGATTGCCCTGGCCGACAAACAGCGAGCCCAGGAACTTGAAGGTGCTGGTGATGATGAACCAGACCTGCTCGACCCCGATCTTGAGCGCTTCGCCGACGCCGACCGGGGCGGTCGAGGCCTCGCCGGCCTGCGACTTGTGCTCGACGCCGAGAACGCCGACCTTGTGGCTGTTGCCGAACGGGTCCTTGCGCTCGAGCAGCGCCGGGGTCGCCGTCAGCGACACAATGGCACCGTCCCGCTTCACCTGGAAGGCAAGTGCGGAACCGGCGTTCATCGCCACGATTCGCTGCATGTCGGCGAAGCTCTCGATCGGCTTGCCGTCGATCTGGACGACGACGTCCCCGATCTTGAAGCCGGCCGTGGCTGCCGCGCCGTCGGCGACGACGCCATCGACCCGCGCGATCGTGCTCGGCTTGCCGTAATACAGCGCCATGCCGGCGAAGATCAGCGCGCCCAGGATGAAATTAGCGATCGGCCCGGCCGCTACGATGGCCGCCCGCGGGCCGACCTTCTTGTGGTGGAAGCTGCCGGCGCGCTCCTCGGCGGTCATTGCCGCCAGCGCCTCGGGCGACGGGGTCGAGGCCTCGCTCTCGTCGCCGAAGAACTTGACGTAGCCGCCGAGCGGGATCGCCGAAATCTTCCAGCGGGTGCCATGACGGTCGTTGAAACCGACCAGCTCAGGTCCGAAGCCGAGCGAGAAGGTTAACACCCGGACGCCTGCCCAGCGCGCGACCAGAAAATGGCCGAGCTCATGGAAGAACACGACGATGGTCAGGACGAAGAGGAAGGGAACGACATAGCCGAGGAGCCCATGGCTCAACGCATTGAAACTATGGGTAAAAAAATCGATCATCGAATTCCCTCATCCAGCGCCGCAAGGCCCTGGCCCCGAACCATCTAGGATGCCTTTAAGGCAATTTGAGGCAATAGGGCGGCAGCTCTATTTCGAGCAACATGGTCAACGGATATTGCGTCATCCGCGGACGTCATCGGGGCCTGGTTCCCGCCGCGGACCCAGTCGTCCAGCGTCGCCTCGACCAGCCGCGCGATGGCGCCGAACCGGATCTTGCCGGCGATGAAGGCGGCGACCGCGACCTCGTTGGCCGCGTTGTAAACCGTGGTCGCCCCCTTCCCGGTCCGCAGCGAATCGAAAGCCAGCCTCAGTCCGGGGAACCGCTCGAAATCCGGTGCCTCGAAGGTGAGCTGGCCGATCTTGGCGAGGTCCAGCTTGGCCGCCGGCCCCTTGATGCGGTCGGGCCAGCCGAGGCAGTGCGCGATCGGCGTGCGCATGTCGGGCGAGCCGAGCTGCGCCATCACCGAGCGGTCGGAGAATTCGACCATGCCGTGGATGATCGACTGCGGATGCACCAGGACGTCGATCTCGTCGGGCGAGAGCGCGAACAGATAGGACGCCTCGATCACCTCGAGGCCCTTGTTCATCATCGAGGCGGAATCGATCGTGATCTTCTGGCCCATGCTCCAGTTCGGATGTTTCAGGGCCTGCTCGAGCGTCGCCTGCTCGATGTCGGCGGGCTTCCAGGTCCGGAACGGGCCGCCCGACGCCGTGATGATGACGCGGACCAGCTCGTCGCGATTGCCCGATGCCAGCGCCTGGAACAGCGCGTTGTGCTCGGAATCGGCCGGCAGGATGCAGGCGCCGGCTTTTGCCGCGCGCTGCATGAAGAAATCGCCGGCGCAGACGAGGCATTCCTTGTTGGCGAGCGCGACATGGGCGCCGCGATCAACCGCCGCCAATGCCGGCTTCAGACCGGCCGCGCCGCTGACCGCCGCCATCACCCAATCGGCCGGACGGGCGCCCGCCTCGATCACGGCGCTCTCGCCGGCTCCGCATTCGGTGCTCGTGCCCGCGAGCGCGGCCTTGAGCTCGCCGAGCTTGGAGCTGTCGGCGATCGCGACATAACGCGCGGAAAATTCCTTCGCGAGCTTGGCCAGCGCCGCGACGTTGCTGTTCGCGGTCAAGGCTTCGACGCGGTAGCGCTCGGGCGAGGCGCGCAGCAGATCCATCGTGCTGTCGCCGATCGAGCCGGTGGCACCGAGGACTGTGACGCTGCGGATGTCGGACGCAGCAAGCCTGTTATTACGCAAGGGAACGGCGCTCATATCCTCACCAAACCATAAGACCGCTTCCGGCGCTATGCACACCATGGCGGAGAAAGCCGATAAGCCATGCCGCCAGGATGGCGGCGACAAAACCGTCCAGACGGTCCAATAGACCGCCATGACCGGGAATTAAGTGACTGGAATCCTTGACCCCGAAGCGCCGCTTCACGGCGGATTCGAACAGGTCGCCGAGCTGCGACACCACCGACAGGACGGCGCTGACGAGCAGCAATGGAACCGCCTTCCCGATCCCGCACGCCGCAAAGCCGGCGGCGACCACAAGGCTCGCGGTGAAGCCACCAAGGGCCCCGGACCAGGTCTTCTTCGGGCTGACGCGCGGCCACAGCTTCGGCCCGCCGATGCTGCGGCCGGCGAAATAGCCGCCGATATCGGTCGCCCACACCACCAGCAGCACGAACATCAGCGCGGAAAACCCGTTGACGAGGTCCTTCCGCACCAGGATCGAGGCCAGCAGCGCCGCCGCGGCATAGGCAAATCCGGTGGCCGCCCAAATGAACTTGCCGCGCGCGATCAGCATGATGATCGCGCCGCCGGCGCAGCCGACGATGATGGCGGTCTTGAGCGCACCGGCGGCAACGCACAGACCCATCATGGCGATGACGACCGTCCCTGCCCCGGTCAGCGCGGCCGAGCCTGCGCCCACCACCATCAGCCATTCCGCGAACAGCCCGATCGAGACCAGGGTGACGAGCAGCGCCCACAGCCAGCCGCCGGCATAGGCGACCGCGATGGCGAGCGGCGCCAGCACCAGCGCAGCGAGAACCCGCATCACGAGATTGCTGGGGGCAGGCTTGGCGCCCACCGGTGCGGCGTCGGGTTCGCTCACGAGGCGTTTTTCGCGACCAGGCCGCCGAAACGGCGCTCCCGCCTGGCAAATTCGGCGATCGCGCCTTCCAGCGCCGCCTTGTCGAAATCGGGCCAGTGGATCGGCACGAACACCAGCTCGCTATAGGCGGCCTGCCACATCAGGAAGTTGGACAGGCGCTGCTCGCCGCTGGTGCGGATGATGAGGTCGGGGTCGGGAATGTCGGGCGCATCGAGATGCGCGCCGAGCGTCTCGGCGTCGATCGACGACGGATCACGCTTGCCCTCGGCAACTTCGCGCGCAAGCTTCTGCGCCGCTTTCGCGATCTCGTGCCGCGAGCCGTAATTGAAGGCGACGACCAGCGTGAGGCGCGTGTTGTCGCGCGTCAGCTCTTCGGCCTCGTTCAGCAGCGCACAGATGTCGCCCTCGAGCCCGTCGCGCTCGCCGATGATGCGGACCTTGACGCCGTCGCGATGCAGGCTGGCGAGGTCGTTGCGGATGAAGCGGCGGAGCAGACCGAAGAGATCGCCGATCTCGCTCGCCGGCCGCGACCAGTTCTCCGACGAGAACGAGAAGATGGTGAGGTAGCGGATGCCGAGCTCGTGCGAGGCGCGCACCACGCGGCGCAACGCCTCGACGCCGCGGCGATGCCCTTCAGCTCGCGGCAGGCCGCGCGCGGCCGCCCAACGCCCGTTGCCATCCATGATGATGGCGACATGCGCAGGCGCGTCGGACCGGTCGGGTCCTTCCGTTGCAGGCGCGGCGGCGTTGGACATGGAAGCGGCCTTAAAGCATGACCCGGAAAAATGCGAAGCGGCTTTCCGAAACGATCATGCGCGAACAATAACCCAAAGCGCGACGACGAATCACCGCGCTTTAGACGGTGAGGATCTCTTTTTCCTTGGCGGCCAGCAGCTGGTCGATCTCGGTGATGGTGCCGTCGGTGGCCTTCTGCACCTCGTCGGCGTGACGCTTCTGATCGTCCTCCGACATCTCGTGATTCTTCTCGAGCTTCTTGAGAACGTCGAGACCGTCGCGGCGGACATGACGCGCGGCGACCTTGGCGGCTTCGGCGTATTTGTGCGCGACCTTCACCAGCTCCTTGCGGCGCTCCTCGTTGAGCTCGGGGATGCGCAGGCGCAGCACCTGGCCTTCGGTCGCGGGCGACAGGCCGAGATTGGAATCGACGATCGCCTTTTCCACCGCCTTGACCATCGACTTGTCCCAGACCTGCACCGAGATCAGGCGCGGCTCCGGCACGCTGACGGTGGCGAGCTGGTTGAGCGGCATGTGGCTGCCATAAGCTTCGACCTGCACCGGATCGAGCATCGAGGCCGAGGCGCGGCCGGTGCGCAAGCCGCCAAGCTCGTGCTTGAGCGACTGGACGGCGCCTTGCATGCGGCGCTTCACTTCGTTGAGGTCGAAATTACCCGTGGCCATCACGTTTCTCCTTCAAAATCCCGGCGACCTCTCCGCGCCCTTCCGTCAGGGCGCGCCAGATGAGCCGTCAGCCGGCGACGATGGTTCCGTGGCCACCGCCACGCAGAATCGCGCCGATCGAACCGGGCTCCGCGATCGAAAATACGATGATAGGCAGCGACGTCTCGCGGGCAAGTGCGAAGGCGGTCGCATCCATCACCTTGTAGCCGCCCTCGATCGCCTGCGAATGCGTCAAACGGTCGAATCGCGTCGCGGTCGGGTCCTTCTTGGGGTCGGCCGAGTAGACGCCGTCGACATTGGTCGCCTTCAGCACCGCCTGGGCGCCGATCTCGGCGGCGCGCAGCACCGCGGTCGTGTCGGTGGTGAAGAACGGATTGCCGGTTCCGCCGCCAAGCAGCAGGATCCGGCCCTCGGCGAGATATTTGTGCGCCGCCGTGCGGGTGAACAGCTCGGAAACCTCGGGCATGACGAACGCCGAGAGCGCCCTCGCCGGCATGCCCTTGCGCTCGATGGTGGCTTCGAGCGCAAGGCAGTTCATCATGGTGGCAAGCATGCCCATGGTGTCGCCGGTCGGGCGCGATACGCCGCGGGAGGACACCTCGACGCCGCGAAAGATATTGCCGCCGCCGATCACGACCGCAACCTCGGTGCCGAGCTGGCGGGCGGCGATCAGATCGTCCGCAACCCGGTCCATGGTCGGCTGATCGATGCCAAAGCCTTGCTGTCCCGCGAGATATTCGCCGGACAGCTTGATCACGACGCGACGATAGACCGGATCAGTCATGAGCACCTTCCTCGTCCGGGCGCCGCTTCCGGCGGCACGCCGGAAGGAACGTTCCGGCGCTTACTTCTTGCCGCTGGCCGCCGCGACCTCGGCTGCGAAGTCGCTTTCCTGCTTCTCGATTCCCTCGCCGAGAGCATAGCGCACAAAGCCTGCGATCTTGATCGCGCCGCCGACCTTGCCTTCGGCTTCCTTCACCGCCTGCGCCACCGACTTGCCGGTGTCGTGGATGAAGGCCTGCTCGAGCAGGCAGACTTCCTTGTAGTAGGTCTTGAGGCCGGACTCGACGATCTTCTCGATCACGTTCTCCGGCTTGCCCTGCTGGCGATACTTGTCGGCAAGCACGTCCTTCTCGCGCTTGACGACCGCCTGGTCGAGACCGGACGGATCGAGCGCCAGCGGGTTGGCGGCCGCGATATGCATCGCGATCTGGCGGCCGAGCGCCGCGAGCTCGTCGGCCTTGCCGGGCGATTCCAGCGCGACGATCACGCCCATCTTGCCGGCGCCGTCGATGACGGCACCGTGGACGTAGTGCGACACCACGCCCTGGCTGACCTCGAGCGCAGCGGCACGGCGCAGCGTCATGTTCTCGCCGATGGTGGCGATCGCGTCATTGATCGCGGTTTCCACCGTGACGTCGCCGACCTTGGCGGCCTTGATCTTCTCGACATCGGCGCCGGCGTCAAAAGCAACCTGCGCAATCATCTTGACCAGGCCCTGGAACTGGCCGTTGCGCGCGACGAAGTCGGTCTCGGAGTTGACCTCGACCACGACGCCCTTATTGCCCCTGGTGAGCGCGCCAATCAGGCCTTCGGCCGCGACACGGCCCGACTTCTTGGCGGCCTTCGACAGGCCCTTCTTGCGCAGCCAGTCCTGCGCCGCTTCCATGTTGCCGTCGTTCTCGGTCAGCGCGGCCTTGCAGTCCATCATGCCTGCGCCGGTGGACTCGCGCAGATCCTTGACCATCGCAGCAGTGATCGTTGCCATCGTTGAAAATCCTTCTTGCCTGCCGGTTCGCCGCGGCGTGGCTCCAATTGCCCCGCCGCGGTCCATCTCAGGAATTCGCGTCAACTGAATGAAATGGTGGCCGGATCCGATCCGGCCAGCCGATCGCTCTTTTTGACTATTCCGCTTCCGCGGTCAGCGCCTTGGCCTTGGCCACCCAAGCGTCCGCGCGGCTCGGCAGACCGACTTCTTCGCCGATCGTGTGCGCGGTGTCGTGGTCGAGCTCGGCGAGCTGCCAATAGTGGAAGATGCCGAGGTCGTTGAACTTCTTCTCGATCGCACCCGACACGCCCGGGAGCTTCTTGAGGTCGTCGGCGGTACCACGCGGACCGGCAAGGCCCTGGAAGCCGCTCGAGGACGCCGCCGGCAGATCTTCGGCGAGCGGACGGGTGGAGGCGCCGATGTCGATGCCCGAATCGCCCTGGGCACGCGAGATGCCGTCGATCGCAGCACGCGCGATCAGGTCGCAGTACAGCGCGATGGCGCGGCCGGCGTCGTCATTGCCGGGGACCACATAGGTGATGCCCTTCGGGTCCGAATTGGTGTCGACGATCGCGGCGACCGGGATGTTGAGGCGCTGGGCCTCCTGGATCGCGATGTCTTCCTTGTTGGTGTCGATCACGAAGATCAGGTCGGGCAGACCGCCCATGTCCTTGATGCCGCCGAGCGAACGGTCGAGCTTGTCGCGCTCGCGCTGAAGCGTCAGGCGCTCCTTCTTCGTGTAGGAATTGGCTTCGCCGCCCGAGAGCACGTCGTCGAGATGACGCAGGCGCTTGATCGAGGCCGAGATCGTCTTCCAGTTGGTCAGCGTGCCGCCGAGCCAGCGCGAATTGACGAAATACTGCGCGCAGCGCTTGGCCGCATCGGCAACGCCGTCCTGCGCCTGGCGCTTGGTGCCGACGAACAGGATGCGGCCGCCCTTGGCGACGGTGTCGCTGACGGCCTGAAGGGCCGTGTGCAGCATCGGCACGGTCTGGGCGAGGTCGACGATGTGGATGTTGTTGCGCGCACCGAAAATGAACGGAGCCATTTTCGGATTCCAGCGGTGCGACTGGTGGCCAAAGTGCACGCCGGCTTCGAGGAGCTGACGCATAGTGAAATCGGGTAGTGCCATCGTTCTAATTCTCCGGTTGGTTCCTCCGGAAACGTGTGAGCAAAACGGAGCGTTCTCGCCCCGGCTGCCACCGGACGGCCTTGTGAGCCATGTTTCCGTGTGAGATGGCGCGGTATATAGCGCCATTTCGGCCAGAAGCAAGGAAATAAGGGCCTTTCGGGGGCGGTTTTCGCCCGGGAAAGACCCATTCCGTAAATCCCCTGCCCCGTGACCCTTGGCCTAGCTCTTGGCCTAGCACTTGGGCTGGTTGGGAGGACATTTCTTGGGCGCCGGCGCCGCAGGGCGCGGCGGCGGTGCGGCCGGGCGCGGCGGGGCGACGGCCACCCGCGGCGGAGGCGGTGGCGGAGCCGGCCGGGCAACCGGCGGCGGCGCAGGGCGGGCTGCGGCGACTGGCGGAGCCGGTCGTGGCGGCGGTGGTGCCGACACCCGCGGCGGAGGCGGCGGCGTCGGCCGCGCCACGGCCTGGGGCCGTGGTGGCGGCGGCGCGGCGGGTCTCGTCGCCTGCGGCGGTGGGGCCGCCGGATGGCTCTGCGGCCTGATCGGCTCGCGCGCGGCCGAGGGCGGTGGCACGGCCGGCCGTCCCGTGGCCGCTGGCGGCGGGCTCGCGGGCGCATGGGTTGCAGGCTCACGGGTTGCAGATTTGGCGCGATCAGCAGGCCCGGCTCCGGGTGGGGTCTGCGCGACGGGCGGCTTGGGCGGCTGGCCGGGCGCGGTGGCCGGAGCCGCCGCGTTCGGCGCGACCGTTGCTGGAGCTGCAGCGGTCGGCGCGCCCGGATGCGCCTGCGGGGTTGCACCCGGGCCCGTAGGAGCCGTCGCCGTCGGTGCGGGCCTGCCACCCGGCAGGGGCCCTGCCCCCGCTGGCGGCGCGGGCGGACCACCATGGGACCCGGGAACCGGCAGCGTGTTGGCGGCAGGCAATCTGGCCTGCGGCACGACGGTCTGCGGCGCGGCATTCGGTGCCACACCCGGTGCCGCGTTTGGTCCCGCGTTTGGCGCTGCATTTGGCGCGACATTCGCCGGCGCCGCCGGCGGTATCCCGGGCCTTGCCGTCGGCTGGATCGTCGCGCTCGGCGGCATCGGCGCCTTGCCCTGCTGGATCAGGGCCGCGCGTTGCACGACCGCCTGCGGCACGGCTGGAGCCACCGGATTGGCGCGGCCGGCAACGGCCGGCGCGAGGTTGCCGGGTCCTGCCGGCCCTGCCCCCGTTGGCGGTGCCGGCGGGCGATTGATCACGGTGTTGATGACCGTGGTGTTGTGGATGTTCTGGTAGATGATGTTGTTCGGCGGCGGCGCGACGTAGACCGGCGGCCTGACGAACACGGGGATTGGCACGAACACCGGCTGTGGCAGCACGAACAGGCCGACCACCGGCAGCGGCGGCGGCAGCACGACGAAATCCGGCGGCGGCGGCGGCAGGTAATAGACCGGCGGCGGCGGAGGTGGCGCAAAGCCGAACACGGGATCGCTGAAATACAGCACGGGACGGTCGACAAAGACCACCTCCTCCGGCGGAGGCGGCGGCACGTCATAGTCGATCATCGCGAATGTCGGCGGCGGCTCGACCGGCGCGGTGAGGATCGCGAGGCGACGGTGCGCGTCGCCCGCATGGGGCCCGCGCGGATAGCGGCGCAGATACGACCAATAGGCTTCAGGCGTGTCGGTGCGATAGGTCCGCCGCCACGTGATCGCCTCGCGCCGCGCCGCGACGATCGCCATCACGCGCCTGGACATCGGATCGTTCGGATAGGCCGCGAGAAACTCCTCATAGGCCGGCAACGTGTCGCGCTCGAGCGCGGCGGCATAGGCGTCCTGCACGCCGAGATCGCGGAGCGGCTTGCTCCGGATAGCGGCAACCTGGTCCGGTGCCGTTTCCGGCGGCGGCGCATCGGGCGCGCGCTCGAAGAAGGAGAATGGCGCCGAGATCTTCTGCTCGTTCCAGGGCACCTGCGCACCCTTGCTGGCCTCGTTGACGCGCAGGCGAACCCGGTCGAACACCTCCGCCAGCGGCAGGCCGCCGGTGCGGATCATCTCGGCCAGCGACTGCGCATAGATGCCGTAAGGCCCGGGCTCTTCGGGCGCCACCGTGCCGGGCGCGGCGTTGAACGCGATCAGCATGTTCGGATCGGGCTCGACCAGCGCAAGCCCGCTCGCGATCGGCTGGCCGCCCTCGACGAAGGGCTGCGCGCGGGCGGCATCGAGCACGACGATGTTGGCCTTGAGCGGAATGGCCGCAAGCTGGCGCGCATAGTCGCTGATCCGCAGGGCCTCGGTCGGGACGTCGGTGTCGCGACTGATGTTGGAATCGACCGGGATGAAATAGTTCTCGCCGGCAAGCTGCACGCCGTAACCGGCAAGATAGATCATCGCGACGGTGCCGGGGCCGGAGGCCTGCGCCTTCTGGATGAAATCGCGAAAACTCTTGCGCAGCGTGTCGCCGTCGAGATCGCGCGCGCCGACCACGTCGAACCCCGCCGCCTGCAGCGTCTGTGCGATCAGGCCGGCATCATTCGCGGTGGTCGCCAGCGGCGACTTGGCATAGGCGCCATTGCCGACCACGAGCGCGATGCGCTTTTCCTGCTGCTGCGCATGCACCGGCCCCGGAGCGCCCGCGGCAAGGACCACGATCGGCAGGAGAAGGCAGATGAAGACTTTGAGCGTCCCACGCATGGCTTGCTCGCCCGCTTTTGTTGTTGAGGTGCCACCGTGCATGAAACGCCCGGCTGGCTGAATGGCTCTTGAACGAAAAGCGCGGATTGAGGCGGTGACATGGCGCCCCCGCCTCATATCAAACCCTGCGTCAGGCCCGCGTAAGCCTTGCGACCGCACTGCGGCGCAGGCCGGTTCAGCCGTCGGGCCGCTCAGCCCTGGGAGATCAGATCGACCGTGCCCGTCGAGAGCCGGTAGATGCCGCCGACGACCTTCAACTTGCCCTGCTCCGCGGCCGCATTGAGGATCGGCGCGGCCGTCTTCAGCTTGGCAACGTTGTCGATCACGTTCTGACGGATCGCCTTGTTGAGCACGTCCCCGCCCTGCTGCATCGCAGCCTTGGCGGCCGGCGCGATCGCATCGACCAGCGAGGGAATGTGTCCCGGCGGTGATGTGTTGTCCTTGATCGCCTTCAGCGTGGCATCGATCGCGCCGCAGGCATCATGGCCAAGCACGAGGATCAGCGGCGCGCCCAGCACCGCCACCGCATATTCCATGCTGGCGATGGTCTCGGTGCCCGCAAAATTTCCGGCGACACGGCAGACGAAGAGGTCGCCGCGACCGCTGTCGAAGGCATATTCCGGCGCGATACGTGAATCGGCGCAGCTCAGCACGGCTGCGAACGGGTTCTGTCCGCCCACCAGCGCCTCGCGCTCATGCTTGAAATCGTGACGCCGTGCCACACCGTCAACGTAGCGTGCGTTCCCTTCCATCAACCGCTTCAACGAGGCATCGGGCGACAACACGTTCTGCGGCTTTGGCGGCTGCTTGGATTCCTTTGCCAGGGCGCCGCCGGCGAAAGCCATGCCGAACGCAGCGGCGCCAAACAGCATCGCCGACCGCCGTGACGGCGCGATGTCTTGGTGCAGGGATTGATGATGCAGAGATTCGGAGCACTTGTCGCACATGTGACGTTTCCCCAGGTACGGCTGATGAATGGAAGCGTAGCGATGATAGGTGCGCCGATGTGAAGAAACCACCAAAGATGATTGATGCAACTGAAGATTGCTGCATTGCGAAGCATGCCACAAAGCCGAAGTGACCGCCGCTTCGCGCACAGCGGCTGCACAGACCTGCGCTCGCCCGCATATATTCGCGACCGGCCGCTAGGGCATGACCCGAAAAAGGCGCAGCAAATCTTCCTCGCGACAAGCGCGGCACGCTTGCGCGGAGATCATGCTCCAGCAACGATCCAACGCACGATGACGATTCTTCCAGATCCCATCGCGCTTTAGAGCTGCTGCACGTCGACCACGCCCGCGACCGCCTTGATCGCGCCGGCGATCTGCGGCGAGACCTTGAACCGGCCGGGCAGCTTCATCTCGACCTCGGTCTCGAGGTCGAGCATCATCACCAGCGAGACCTCGCCGTCGCCGTTCGAGCGCGGCGCGATGCCCGGGCTGCCGACCTTAGGCGCGGCGCCGTTCGAGGCGGCTGCATCGGGACCGGCCAGACGCTTGGCGATCGAGTCCAGCGGCTTGGTGTCACGCAGGAAGATGCGCAAGCCCTTCTGCGTCTTGGCGGCGGCATCATCGAGCGGCTCGGCATGCAGCACGCGGGCGCGCACGTCCTCGCCCTGCAATTCGGCGCCGAGCTGAAGCAGCACGGCGGCGCCCGGCTCGAGCACGTCGCGATATTGCGCGAGGCCTTCGGAGAACAGCACCGCCTCGAAATGGCCCGTGGGATCGGAGAGGCCCATGATGCCCATCTTGTTGCCGGTCTTGGTGCGGCGCTCCATGCGCGACACGACGGTGGCGGCAACCTTGCCGGCGGTGGCGCCGGTCTTCACCGCGCGCGAGAATTCCGCCCATGACTGCACGCGCAGGCGCTTCAGCACCGTGGCGTAATCGTCGAGCGGATGGCCGGACAGGAAGAAGCCGATCGCATCATATTCGCGGCGCAGCCGTTCGGCCGGCAGCCATGGCTCGATCTGCGGCAGCATGATCGTCGGCGCATCCGCGGACATGCCGAACATGTCGTTCTGGCCGACGGTTGCGGCTTCATGCGCGCGCTGGCAGGCGGCGAGGATCGCGTCCGCACCGGCGAACACGCGGGCGCGGTTCGGCTCCAGCGTGTCGAAGGCACCGGCAGCGGCGAGACTTTCGATGATGCGCTTGTTGATCGCGCGCGGCGACACGCGCGCGGCGAAATCGGCGAGCGAGGTGAACAGGCCGTTCCTGGTGCGCTCCTCGATGATCTGGTCGATCGCCTGGATGCCGACGCCCTTGAGCGCGGCGAGCGCGTAATAGATGACCTTGTCGCCGACCTCGAAGGTCGCGCCAGAACGGTTGATGTTCGGCGGCTCGACCTTGATGCCGAGGCGTTGCGCCTCGGAACGGAATTCGGAGAGCTTGTCCGTGTTGTTGAGATCGAGCGTCATCGACGCCGCGATGAACTCCACCGGATAATGCGCCTTCATGTAGGCGGTGTGGTAGGACACCAGCGCATAGGCCGCCGCATGGCTCTTGTTGAAGCCGTAGTCGGCGAATTTCGCGAGCAGCTCGAAGATGGTCTCGGCCTGCCCCTTCGGCACGCCGTTCTTCACCGCGCCGGCGACGAAGATGTCGCGCTGCTTGTCCATCTCGGCGCGGATCTTCTTGCCCATGGCGCGGCGCAGAAGGTCGGCGTCGCCGAGCGAATAGCCCGACATCACCTGCGCGATCTGCATCACCTGTTCCTGGTAGATGATGACGCCGAAGGTCTCCTTCAGGATCGGCTCGAGCACGGGATGGAGATATTCCGGCTCCTCGTCGCCGTGCTTGCGCGAGCAATAGGTCGGGATGTTCGCCATCGGGCCCGGACGATAGAGCGCCACCAGCGCGATGATGTCCTCGAAACGGTCGGGGCGCATGTCGACCAGCGCGCGCCGCATGCCCTGGCTTTCAACCTGGAACACGCCGACCACCTCGCCGCGCGCCAGCATCTGGTAGCTCTCGGCATCGTCGATCGGCAGCGTGGCGAGATCGACATGGATGTCGCGCGGCTTGAGCAGTTTGCACGCAACGTCGAGCACGGTCAGCGTCTTCAGGCCGAGGAAGTCGAACTTCACGAGTCCCGCAGGCTCGACCCATTTCATGTTGAACTGGGTCACCGGCATGTCGGATTTGGGATCGCGATACATCGGCACGAGCTCGCTCAAGGGGCGATCGCCGATCACGATGCCGGCCGCGTGCGTCGAGGCGTGGCGGGTCAGTCCTTCCAGGCGCTGGGCGATGTCGAAGGCGCGCGCCACCACCGGGTCTTCGTCGCGGAATGCCTGGAGCTTCGGCTCGCTCTCGATCGCCGCCGCAAGCGTGACAGGCGCCGCCGGATTCTGCGGCACCAGTTTCGTCAGCTTGTCGACCTGGCCATAAGGCATCTGCAGCACGCGGCCGACGTCGCGCAGCACGCCGCGCGCCTGCAGCGTACCGAAGGTGATGATCTGCGCGACCTGGTCGCGACCGTAGCGCTCCTGGACGTACTTGATCACCTCGCCGCGGCGGTCCTGGCAGAAGTCGATGTCGAAGTCCGGCATCGAGACGCGCTCGGGATTGAGGAAGCGCTCGAACAGCAGGCCGAACTTGATCGGGTCGAGATCGGTGATGGTCAGTGCCCACGCCACCAGCGAGCCTGCGCCGGAGCCGCGGCCCGGCCCGACCGGAATGCCCTGGCTCTTCGCCCATTTGATGAAGTCCGACACGATCAGGAAGTAGCCGGCGTATTTCATGCGCATGATGACGTCGAGCTCGAACGCCAGGCGCTTGTTGTAGTCTTCCTCGCTCGTGCCCTGCGACAGGCCGTGCACCTGGAGCCGCCTGGCGAGCCCCTCCTCCGCCTGCCGCTTCAGTTCGGCCGCCTCGACGGAGGCCGCATCAGAACTCGCGGCGGCGCCGACGGTGAAGAACGGCAGGATCGGCTTGCGCGTCATCGGGCGATACGAGCAGCGCTCGGCGATCTCGACCGTGGACGCCAGCGCCTCCGGGATGTCGGCGAACAGCACCGCCATTTCGGCACGCGTCTTGAAGCGGTGATCCGGCGTGAGCTGCACGCGATCGGTCTCGGCGATCAGCCGGCCGCCGGCGATGCAGAGCAGCGCGTCATGCGCCTCGTAATCGTCGGTCGCGGCGAAATAAGGCTCGTTGGTCGCAACCAGCGGCAGGCCCTGCGCATAGGCGATGTCGATCAGCCCGCTCTCGACGCGCCGTTCCTTGTCGATGTTGTGACGCTGCAATTCGATGTAGAGGCGGTCGCCGAACAGATTGGCGAGGCGCTCGCAGCGCGTCGCCGCAAGCTCGGCCATGCCGCCGGCGAGCGCCAGCGAGATCGGCCCGTCCGGTCCGCCCGTCAGCGCGATCAGCCCCTCGGTCTCGCCGTCGAACCAGTCGAACTTGATGAACGGGGCATGGCTGTCGGGCGATTCGAGGAAGGCCCGTGAGTTCAGCCGCATCAGGCTGCGATAGCCGCGCTCCTGCGCGGCCAGCAGCACGATGCGCGACGGCCCCATCGCATTGCGCGCGTTGGGATCCTGGTCGCCGAAGTCGATCGCGAGCTCCAGGCCGACGATCGGCTGGATGCCGGAGCCCGCCATCTTGTCGGAGAACTCGAGCGCACCGAACAGATTATCGGTGTCGGTCAGCGCCAGCGCCGGCTGATGGTCTTTCTTCGCAAGCTCGGCGAGCTTGGCGATCTTGATCGAGCCCTTGAGCAGCGAATACGCCGAGTGAACGTGAAGGTGGACAAATCCGGCGCTCGGCATGGTCGCGTTACGGCCTCTTGCAGATGAGATGGAGCGGTCGCCGGCTCCAAGAGATGGTCAGGGATCGTCGGGACATTCTGCCCTCGCCATCCGCCGCCCTTCGCCGACTCGCCTCACAATGGTGGGGTGTCGCGCCGCGAGAGTCCACGCCGGAGCGGCCGCTTCGCCGCGTCGTCCCGCTTTTCCCCAACCGGGCCCGGTTGAGAACAGCGGAATCAGAGCTGCGGTATGACCTGGGCCCAGATCGCGATCATTCCGACGAACAGCGAGATCGAGGCGAGTGCGGCGGCTTCTTCCACGAAGATCCTGAACATGGCTTGCTCCATCACCAGAACGTATGAAGAACATTGTTCTCATTTCGTTCTGTGGAGTCAAGCAATCTCGGCCACCTCGAAACGGGATGGTTAACTCGCTGAATTCACGCAATAAAAAAGCCCCGGCGCAAAGGCCGGGGCTTTCCACAACCGCTTCTTGCGAAGCGATCAGTCTCAGTAGCGCGCGATGGGCATGCCACCGAACTTGTAGTTCAGGCGGACGAGGCCCATGTCGACGTCCTGACGGATGCGATCGGTCGAGGGCACCAGCGCGAAGGTGACGTCCTTGTCCTGCAGGAAGATGTGGTTGTACTCGACGCCAACCGACCAGTTCGGCGCGAAGCCGTACTCGATGCCGGCACCGACCGTACCACCCCAACGGGTCTGGCTGTTCGAAGCGAGCAGCGCGCCCGAAGCGGTGCTGAACACGTCGTACTTGGTGCCCGCAACAGCCGCACCGCCCTTGATGTAGACGAGCACGTTGTTCCAGGCGTAGCCGACCTGACCGGTGATCAGACCGAACGAATCGATCTTCGAGTGGTTGCGCGTAGCGAACAGCGCGCTGACGTTGTCGCCGGAGAAGTCGGCCCAGTTGCCCTGGCCTTCAACGCCGAACACCCACTGGCCCGACTGCCAGCGATAGCCGATCTGGCCACCGACCGTGCCGCCGGTCGCGTCGTGCGAACCTTCGCGGCCACCGCCGACGATATCCCAAGTCGAGTGCGCCGAACCACCGCCGCCGTTGATGCCGATGTAGAAGCCGCTCCAGTCATAGATCGCGGCGACCATCGCAGGCGCCTTGGTGTACGGCCGAGCCGCGAGATCGGCAGCCAGCGCCGGAGCAGCCGCGCTGAGCGCGACGAGGCTGACGGCAGCAAGCAACAAGTTCTTCTTCATTTGAGTCCCGTTCCAGTTTCTTCAGTAGGCCCCCGGGCCGTCGCGTGGTCATATCAGCGATCGACGGAATTGCTGTAACCGCAACGCCACAGTTGAAGCCAAAGGCCCCGCTTGCGTTAATGGATGTTTAGCAGCGCATGCAGGAAACCCTTTGAAACAAGTGTTTTCCTGAGTTCCATTGTTCGACCGCACGACTTAAACTGCACACGCGTGTAACGACGACGCACGCACATTCCTGTGATGGAGATTTGAAATGCGTGGACAGATTGTCCTCCCCATTGTCGCCACATTTTCGCTCGCAATCGCCACATTCACGTTCACGTTGAACCCAAGTACGCCGGCGCGTGCGTTCGGAACGCGTCACGCGTTTTGTCTGACCGGCGATGAATGGCCAGGTCTCAGCAATTGCACCTTCGACACTTATGCGCAGTGTCAGGCGAGCTCGTCGGGCCGCCCGCTCACCTGCATCGCCAATCCCTACTTCGCAGGACAGAGCGATGATCCCTACGCCTATCAAAACCGCCCGCGCGCCGGTTATTCACCGGGCTACTACCCGCCGCGCTGAGATGCGCCGCGCTTCGTTCATGCTCCTCGCGGTCAGCCCGCTTCTCGTCAGCGCGCCTGCACGCGCGCAGACTTACGATCCGAATTATCCGGTCTGCATGCAGATCTACGGCCAGGTGGGCTATTTCGATTGCCGCTACACCTCGATGGAGCAGTGCCGATTTCTCGCCGTCGGACGTTCGGCAAGCTGCGTTGCGAATCCCTATTTTCCACAGCAGCGAGCCGCTCCGCGCACCAGGCGCCAGCGTTGGCACTCGCAAATCGGGACGCTGATATGCGGCCCGCTTTGTGTTGAGCTTGTAGTGTTGACGTAAGTCGTCACGGGTTTAAGTACGACAGACAAATCTTGCAGGGATGGCGACGTTCGCTGGGCGGGTTCCCGTTGACGCCACCACTGCAGGACACATGACGACCTCGCACCCAGCGACCTCGCCCCGCGCGACTGCGGCTTCCGCGCCCCCTCGCCTCGCCATCGTCCTGTTCTCGCTCGCGATGGGCGGCTTTGCGATCGGAACCACCGAATTCGCATCGATGAGCCTGCTGCCGTTCTTCGCCGCCGACCTCCGCATCGACGAGCCGACCGCGGGACACGCGATCAGCGCCTACGCGCTCGGCGTGGTGCTGGGCGCGCCGCTGATCGCCGTGCTCGGCGCGCGGTTCGCGCGGCGCACGCAATTGCTGGTCTTGATGCTGGTGTTCGCGCTCGGCAACGCGCTGACCGCGCTCGCCCCCGGCTTCGGCTGGATGATCGCGGCGCGCTTCCTCTCGGGCTTGCCGCATGGCGCCTATTTCGGCATCGCCGCGCTGGTCGCGGCCTCGCTGGTGCCGTTCGATCGCCGCTCGCGCGCGGTCGGCCAAATCATGCTCGGCTTGACGGTCGCCACCATCATCGGCGTGCCGCTCGCCAATCTGATCGGCCAGGCGGTCGGCTGGCGCGCGAGCTTTGCCCTCGTGTCGGTGCTCGCGCTGCTCACGGTGCTGCTGTGCGCCCTGTTCGCGCCGCGCGACCAGGCCGGCCGCTCAGATCCGCTGCGCGAACTCGGCGCGCTCCGAAACGGCCGCATCTGGATCACGCTGGCGATCGGCGCCATCGGCTTCGGCGGCTTGTTCGCCGTCTATACGTATCTGGCGACGACGCTGATCGAGGTCACCAAGGTCAGCACCGCGGTGATCCCGTTCTTCCTCGCCGTGTTCGGCATCGGCGCCACGCTGGGCAATCTGTTCGTGCCGCGCTTTGCCGACCGCGCCTTGATGCCGACGGCGGGCGTCATCCTGCTGTTTGCCGCGGTCGCGCTGCTGCTGTTTCCGCTTGCCGCCGGCAATCCCTGGCTGCTCGCGGTCGACGTCTTCGCCATCGGCGCCAGCGTCTCGCTCGGCGCGATCCTGCAGACGCGGCTGATGGACGTCGCCGGCGATGCGCAGGCGCTCGCGGCCGCGCTGAACCATTCGGCGTTCAACACCGCCAATGCGCTCGGCCCGTTCCTGGGCGGCATCGCCATTCGCGAGGGGCTGGGCTGGACCTCAACCGGCCCTGTCGGCGCCGTGCTCGCGCTGCTCGGCTTCCTGATCTGGATCGTCGCCTGGCGCGACGCCAGCTCTGTGCCGGTCGCGGTCGCCGCGAGCGGCCACGCTGCCCCACCGACAAACGCGCCCGCACGCGCGGCGCCGCCGCTGGCACCGGATCACCGCGCCCACGCGCAAGACCCGGTGGCGTAGCGGCCAGGCACGTTCAGCTCTGCCAGGGCGTGTTGCGGATGCGCGTGCAGGCGTTGGGCTTTTGGAAGGTCGGATCGTGGTCCTGGATGTAGTCGAAATTGACCGTCCCGAACGTCGTTTGGGGCTTCTTCAGCGCGGAGCAGGTCTGCACCTTCAGGAACTCGTTCTTGAAATCACCGCGCGGGAACGCGGTGATGACCTGATCGCGCTGCTCGGACGTGTAGTCGTCAAACCCGATGCCGACCACATCCACCAGAACGCCTGCGTTGGTGAGCGCGATCTCCGGCCGCATATATTGCGGAATGCCGGGAGTGGTGTGCAGCGCGATCGCCTCCCACACCAGATCGGCTTGCGGCTCGGCAATGCCGCGTGCCCGGAGAAAGTCGCGCGCGGCGTCGGCCCCGTCGACCTCAAATCGCTTGGTCTCGGTGTGGTAATGATCGACCAGGCCAAGGTCGTGAAACAGCGCCGCGACATAGAGCAGTTCGGCGTCGAACTTCAGCTTTTGCCGCAGCCCCTTCATCGCCCCGAACACGTAGACGCGAACGGAATGGTTGAACAGCATCTCGTCTTCGTAAGAGCGGACCAGTTCGGCCGCCTCGCGCGCCAGCTTGCTGTCGGGAATTCTGACGCCGGAGATCACGCTCGCCATTTTCACGCTCCTGCTTTGCATCGATGCCGGCTGATGCCGTTCGTGGACCTTCAGGCCGCCTTTTCGACGGCGGCCGGCGGCGTCTTGCGGAAGCTGATCGCCATGCGATTGTACGTGTTCATCATGCCGATCGCGATGGTGAGATCGACCAGCTCGCGCTCCTCGAAGACGGCGCGCGCCGCGTCATACGCCTGATCGGGCACGCCGGTATCGGCGACGCGGGTGACCGTTTCGGCCCATGCGATGGCGGCGCGCTCGCGTGCATCGAAGAGATCGCCGGCTTCCTGCCACGCCTGCAGCAGCGCGAGCTTTTCGACCTTCACCCCGCTCTTGAGCAGATCGCGCGTGTGCACGTCGAGGCAATAGGCGCAGTTGTTGATTTGTGATACGCGCAGGTAAACGAGGTTGATCAGCGCCGCCGGAAGATTGCTCTGCAGGATGTAGCCGTAGACGCCGCCCAGCGCCTTCACACCTGCCGGTGCAATGCGGTCGTAATCGAGACGCCTGGTCATTTTCTTGTTCCTTGATGATCGGGCGTGGCTGCCCTTTTTCCACCTTTAGGTGCCCCTGCCCTGGTCCATAAAAAAGCACCAAGAACGCACAAAAATCGTGTACCAAGGGCGATGACCAAGCCGCTGCGGTTGGAGCTCGATCGGTCCGCCAGGACGCCGCTGGCTGATCAGATCCATCGGGGCATCAGGGCCGCGATCGAGAACGGCGTGCTCGCCCCCGGCGCCCGCCTGCCCTCGTGGCAGGATTTGGCCGCCCAGCTCGGCGTCGCGCGCGGCACCGTTCGTTCGGCGTATGAAAAGCTCTCCTCCGCCCAACTGATCGTGGCGGCCCGCGCGACCGGAACGCATGTCGCGGATCGGCCCTTCGTTCCCGTCCGGCTGGACAAGGCCCCGGATCCCGGCTCGTTCATGGAGACGTACCGGGGGCTCACCGCGGGGCCGGCGATCTTCCAGATGGGCGTGCCTGCACAAGCAACATTTCCTGCCACGCTATTTGCGCGGATGCGCGCACAGGCCGTTCGCGTGGAAACGAGCGCGCCGGCGATCTATCCGGATCCGCGCGGCGAGCCGGATCTGCGCCGCGAGATCGCGGCCTACCTTGCGCTGGCGCGTGGGATCGAATGCGCGCCGTCGCAGATCATCATCACCGGCGGCTTCAGCGGCGGCCTTGGCCTCGCGCTCCGCGTGCTCGGCCTCGAGCAGAAAAAGGCTTGGGTGGAGGACCCGGGCTTTCCATTCACGCGGCATGGCCTCGAGCTTGCCCGCTTATCGCTCGTGCCGATCCCGGTTGACGCTGACGGCATCGACGTCGGCTACGGACTGCAACATACCCCCGACGCGGCTCTGGTTGTCGTGACGCCGGGACAGCAGGCGCCGCTCGGATCGACACTGTCTCTGGAAAGACGTTCGCGCCTGCTCGACTGGGCCGCACAAAGCAAGGCGTGGGTGATCGAGGACGACTATCTGAGCGAGCTTCAGCTCAAAGGCCGGGCCACGCCTGCGCTCGCCTCGCTCGACCGCGCCGGCCGCGTCATTCACATCGGATCCTTCAGCAAGACCATGACCCCCGCCCTGCGGCTCGGCTTCGTCGTCGCGCCCGCCGCTCTCGCGTCGCGTTTTGCCGAAGTTGCGGCGTGCCTCGCGCCGGCGCCCGGGCCCGCAGTGCAGCTCGCGACCGCCGATTTCATCCGCGACGGCCATTATCTGCGGCATCTGCGACGCACGAAGCGGGTCTACGCCGCGCAAGCCGATGCGCTGTTGAAATATCTTCGTCCGCGCACAGCCAACGTTGCGCTGGCCGGATTGGCGGCCGTCCTGCGATTGCCGGACGGAACAGATGACCTCTCCATCGGCCGGCAGGCGACATCGTTCGGATTGGCGCCGACGCCGCTCTCGCTCTGGTACGCCTCGACGACGTCAGTCCGCCCCGGTCTGTTGCTGGGCGTCGCCACATCTCCGGAAGCAAAGATTGCAGCCGCGTGCGACCGGCTCCTTCAGATCATCGCGCGTTAGCCGGCCAGCGTGACGATCAGAGGCCCGTTCCGGGTTGCGATCACGGTGTGCTCGTATTGGACGGTCGGCGCTTCCGGGCTGCTGTAGAGCGTCCACGGATCATCGCCATCCTGGGCCCATTCGGCGCCCAGCGACAGGAACGGCTCGACGGTGAACACCAGCCCGTCGCGCATGATGCGTCGTTCGGAGCGGTCGGGCCATGTCGCGATCTCCGTCGGCTCCTCGTGGAGCGACAGGCCGACACCGTGACTGGCGAGATTCCGGACCAGGCTGTAGCCGTTCTTCCGCGCAAAGCTGCCGATGGCGTCGCCGATTCCGGCGATCGGCTTGCCGGCTCCGACCTGCCGCAGGCCCGTCCACATCGCGCGCCGGCCGTCCCTGCAAAGGCGCTCGATCGTGCGCGTCACCGGCGGAACGGCGAACGAGGCGCCCGTATCGGCAAAGAAACCGTTCTTCTCGGCCGAGACGTCGATGTTGACGAGGTCGCCTGGCGCGATCCGCCGCTCGCCCGGGATGCCATGGGCGATCTCCTCGTTCACGCTGATGCAGGTCGCTCCGGGGAAGTCGTAGGCCAGTTCCGGCGCCGAACGCGCCCCGGAAGCCTCCAGCAGCTTTCGTCCGATCTGGTCCAGCTCGGCCGTGGTCATGCCCGGCTCGAGCGCCTTCCCCATCGCCTCGAGCGTATTGGCGCAGATCCGGCCGATCTCCTTCAGGCGCGTCAGGTCGTTATCATCGGAGATCGTCATATCAGGGCTCTTGTTCGGGAGGCCCGGACATAGCGCGTGTGACGGCGGCTTGCAAACGACGGCGAAATATCCGGCGGCAAGCCGCCTATCAGCGCCGCATGGGCCGCGGAGTCTTCGCGAAATAAACGCGAAACGACGCGCCACCGCAAGTTGTGCAATCGCCGATCGTCGTGTAGCGTCGGGATCGTTCTGCATTGCTCAGTCGATCGTTCATGCTTGCCCGCATCCTGCTTCTCGTTGCCTTGCTGTTGTCTCCCGTTGCAATGCATGCGGAAGGCACGACCGCCGAGCAAAACGGATTTGCATCCAGGCTGACGATCTACCTCGCCAAGGGCGCGCCTGACGCGTGCGGGCCGGGCTGCGACCGCTGGATCGCCATCGAGGGCCAGATCGATCAGGAGGCCGCGCCGCGCATTCGCCGCTTCCTCGCCGGCGTCAAGGACACGCAGCGTCCGATCTATTTTCATTCGCCCGGCGGCAATGTGGACCAGTCCTACGCGATCGGACGGCTGCTGCGCAGCCGCAAGGCGATCGCGCGCGTCGGCCGCACGATCGTGACGGCCTGCGCCACGGGCACGCAGGTGGACGCCGCCTGCCTGAAGCTGAAGAACGCCAGTGGCGAGGTCGAGGCCGAGCTCACCACCTATCATGCCATGTGCAACTCGGCCTGCGGCTTCCTGTTCATCGGGGCCACGTCTCGCGAGGTGGCTCCCGACGCCGCGCTGGCAGTGCATAATTCCAGACTGATCCTCCAGTTTCACGGGAATCCACCCCCGGCGGTGGTTGCGGAGGCCAGGCGGCGGCCCATCGCGAGCGGCCAGCGCGACCGCACGGCGTTCATTGCGGCGATGGGGATCAGCCGCGAGCTCGATGACCTCATCGGCACCGTGAAGTACGAGAGCCTGCACGTGCTGACGCGCGCCGAGCTCTATCGTTTCGGCATCGACACGCGGCCGCTCGCCGAAACCACCTGGAAGCTGGAGAAGGAAGCGCGCCCTTTCGTCCGCAAGTACGCGGTGATGAAAAAGGAGAATGACCCGTCGTTCCGCATGATGGAGTGGCGCCTGTCGTGCGAAAACAGGAAGCGTGTGCCATTGACGTTCGCCGGCGAGATCGACGAGGCGGTCACCGGCAAGAGCACGATCCAGATCGCGGCGGACGCCGAGGCGGACAAGCAGATCGGAGGATCCGCGCTGCGATCCGGCAAATATGAGATCTGGCGCGACAGCATCGATCCCGACATGATCAAGACGCTGCTGGCGTCCCGGGCCCTGCATGTCCGCCAAACCATGTTGATGCCCGACAACAAGACGGACACGACGAAATTCGACATCGACCTGACGGGCCTGGCGTCGGCGTGGACCCAGCTCAAATCATCCTGCGCCTTGTCGGCGCTCAACCCGATCAGCCCCTGGCCCGCCACGGTGCCGAATGTCGGTACAGCGCCTCCAGCCGCGCCGTCGCCATGAGCGCACACCCGTGCACAAGGGCACAATTCGATGGCCGGTGCGACCGGTTGACTGAGGGGGTTGCACTTCGCGCGCAACAGGCAATAGACTGACAACTCGCACGGAGATTGCGGGGGGAAGCCGCCGATGGGACGTCCGTTGCTCAGGCCCAAGATTCTTTTCGGCTGTATTTTGTTCTGTACCGAAATCATTGCTCTTCGCGCCGCTCATACGGCCGAAATCGCCATTCCAAGTGCAACGACCAATGCCGCAGGCGCCAAATCGCTCGCGCTGACCGTCGACCGCTCCAACTTTACCTGGCCAATCGTCGTTCGCCGCAATGACAGCGGAGACACTGCATTGCGGGTTCGGGTGGACTTCACATCGCTGCAATCCTCCTCGGCGCAAGTGGCGGACGCACTCCACCTCTCGCTGGATGGACGGGATGTCGCCGCGGCCGAATTCGACCTCGCCTCGCTCGATCAGAAAGAAGTTCGGCTGAGCGGGACGCTGCCGGTCGAGGGCGAATTCACCGGGCAGCTCGGCGTCATCGTCGACGGAAAACGCGTTCCGTACGAACTCAAGGTGACACGCCGAAAGCCGGAAAATCAGCCCAAGGCGCGACTGGTCGGCGCGACAACCGATGGCAAGCTGGCAATGACCAGCGACAAATCGGCCTTCGAATGGCCTCTCGTCATTCGCCGCGACGACGTGTTGGAGCAGGACATCGACATCACGCCGCGCATCTCGCTGATGTCCGGCCCCTCCGGCACCATCGTCGAGCCGAAGCTCCTGAAGGACGGCAACCCGCTGACCGGTGCGTTCAAGCTTCCCGCGCGCGGCCAGCAATCACTGACGTTGGCCGGCACTGCCGATCGGGAAGGACCTTATACCGGCGAGATTAGCTACGACATCAACGGCACAGGCACGACCGTGGTGCTGAACCTGACCCGCACGCACCCCGATCTCGATTTCAAGGTCGAACCAATCTCGAAGACATTCGCGACCACCGGCTCCCCGGTTACGCTGCAGCTGCGTTTGCTGAACAACAGCAGCACGACGCGGGAGATCTACCCGCCGGCCATCGTGCAGTTCGAGCGGACCGATACACTGGGATCGAGCCCGGTCCAGGTGGCGGCAGGCGACTACAAGCTCGCGTTCAGGCAGGACGACGGCAAGTCGTTGCAGTCGCTGAAGGCCAACGGCGACGCCGAGCTGACGATGGCCGCGACGATCACGGAGCTGGCGACCGCCGGCAATTACAAAGGCGTCATGCGGTTCACGGCTCCCGACCGCAAACCCGCAGACGTCGTCTTCGAGTTGAGCTTGCGACTCTGTTGGTTCTGGCCGGCCCTTGCCATTGCAGCAGGCGTCATCGTGTCCGCGCTTCTCCGCTACTATCAGAGCACGGGCCAACCGCGCCTTCAGGTTCAGCAGAGCGCCCTCGTGCTGCGCTCGGACCTGACCACGATGCTGCAGGCCGAGGGCCGGGATCTGAAGGACCGGGAGCAGCGAGCCCTCACTCACCTCATCGCGCAGATCGATAATGCGAGCGACAGGCTCGCCGACCCCGCCGCCAGAATCGATGCTGCGTCGGCGATCATCGACACCGTTCGCCGCAGGTCACCTCTGCTCGCTCCCTGGATCAGCAGCCGCCGCCGGCGGGATTCGTTGCGTGCCGAAATCGCGGATGCCCTCCCCAATACAGTCGAGCAGGCTCTGCGGGCGGCATTCAACGCACTGATGAATGATGGCGCTACCGATGCCAGCATCCAGACCGCCGTGGATGGGCTCAATCAAATGAATGCTGATATCGACGCCACGCTTCTGCAGAGTTTCGTCGCAGCAGCAGCGAAACTGCGGGAGGCCATTAACGAGTTCCCGGAGCCCGACCGGCCTCAGTTTGACCCGGTGGCGACCTCTATCGGGGAGATGATCCGTCAGGCCAATGGGTCCAATTTCGAGGAGGCCGAAAAGATCCTCGCACAGGCGCGTTCGAAGTTCGCCGCGATCGCTGCCGGCTTGCTGCGCGCAACTCTGACTGCGGCACAGCCTGCGGTCGGGTTTGAGGTCGCGGACTGGGCGGCATTCATCGCCGAGATCACGGGCCTCCTCGACAGTGTTGCTGCCGAGCCGGATCCGGAAAAGCGGGTGCAGCGCTGGACCGAGGCGAACCGCCGTTACCTTGGCGGTGTGATCCGGCACGCCAAGGCGCGTGTCGAGGAGCTGATCGCAGCAAACGTCGTGGGGACCGAGGAGGCGCTGGCGAACGCCCGCGAGAAACTCGTGGCGGCAGAGGCCGCCTTGACCGCGGATAAGCTTGGGACTGCCCGAACCAGATACCAGGAAGCCGTCGAAGCGGCCGCCCCGGCGCGCCCGCATCTTCGGGCGCAAGGCGTTCAAATGGGTAAAACGGCTGCCACCGATGCCGACGCGCCCAGATCGGGAGCCGACCTGCCGGACTCGATCATCGTGGAAGCGATCGCCAGCGTCTGGCCGCTGCCGCTGGGCCGCCGCGTTACGCTTGCGCAGGTGATGAACCGAAGGCGTCTTTACAGCGTGGGATTTGCCGTGGTTCTGCTGCTGATCGCCGTCGTAAGCGGCCTGCAACTGCTTTACCTCGCAAACCCGGCGTTCGGATATGTCGACCTTGTCGTTGCCTTCCTGTGGGGCGCCGGACTGCATGCGATCGCCGGGCAGACTTTTCAGGGGCTGACCGGCCTGGTCCAGCAACTGCGCTGAAGAGACATGGTCGATATCGGATATACCCGCCGCGACCATGTCGTCCGAATTTCTCGACAGGCGGACCGACGGCTTGTCGTCGAGCTCAGCGACGGCGTGCGGACGAGATTGCGGATCGTTCCGATCCGGCAGAGCGCGCGGGCCGGGGAAACGCCTTCGATTGCCGAGCTCGCATCCCTGCTGTTTGAAACCGCAGCAATTCGAACCGAACTGAGCCGCTGGAAGGAGACCTATCGCTCCAGCCTGGAGGCCCCTCCCGGCGGCGCCCGGTCGGAGCACCACCTCGAGCGCGTCTGCCTTCGAATTGACGACGAGCTGCTTGCCGGGCTTCCGATCGAACAAGCGCTCCGGCGTGCCCTGGGCGCGAAAAAACCCGGCGGCCCTCCGTTTCCACGCCTGATACCGCTACCGGCCCGCGTGGCTCAGGTTCCCTTCACGCTACCGATCCGCTTTCTGCAACTCGATCCACACCGCGATTTCCACCTTGGCCAGACGATCAAGAGCATATTCCCCTCGCACCTCCGCAAGCACCATTTCGCGTCAGTGATGCAGGTCCACGTGGGTTCGTCCGATAACTTTTCGCGGTGGACGCTACCTTCGGGGTGGCGAACCGTCGACGTCCTGCACCTCGATCGCCTGGCCCGTGACAAGGATCGTCTTCTGGTGATGTCGGCGCCGGAGGAAGTCGGCACGCTCGGCTGGCTCACACGTTGCGTCGAAGTCTGGCGCACCCGGCTGGTGGTCATCCGCTGCGACGTCTGTGCCGATATGCGCGCCCTGCGCCGTTTCGCTCATCGCCTGGCGGCACAAGGCGGACCGGCCGTCTGGCTGGTCGATGCGAAGACGCCTCACCTCCCGTCCAGATTGCGGAAGTTCTATAACCAGCTCGTTCACGACACCCCGATTGATCTTGCCGTTGCGATCGCCGCGCGATCGTCACCGAATCCGGCCAACGACACGCTGATCGTCGGCAGCGGGCGCGAGGAGCTTGTGCGCGTGTCGGCTCCAGGCCGTCGTATCTCGGAGATTGCCGGCCAACTCACCGACCCCGATCCGTCGGTAAGCGCGGAATCGGCAGGAAAGCTCTGGTCGTCGATCGCCGAAACCGGCCTCGATGTTGACCAGGTGACCGCAAACTTCGCGACGGCCGTGCGTGGGTTGACGGGAATTGCCAAGAGCTTTCCCACGCTGCGGTTTGACATCCACGAGGGTGATGGCCTGGTTCCGCTCGGCCGCACGATGGGCACCCTGCGGAGCCGCCTGCCCAAGGCCGCCGACCCGGCCAGAGACGTCAGGATCGTCCTGGATCGATCCGGCCCACGCTTCGTCAATCCCTCGCTCTGGCGGATCGACATTGCGACGGGCGAAAAGGAATCGATTCCGCAGTCCGCGCGTCTCCAGCGTGCCCAGCCGGTCATTTTCGGCGCGCAACTCGGTCCGCGCGACAGTTACGCCCCCGTGCTGGACGCCATCGCCATCGTCGAGGAGCCGTTCAAATGGTCGGAGGGTCAGGACGGCGTATGGCTCTCCGTGGGAGTGACGGGTATCGACTTTACGGTGATTGGCACTGCCATCCAGCAGGTGTGGCTGCCACGTCAAGGCGCAAGCGACCTGGTCGAATTCCTGGTCGAGCCGACAGCGGTCGGCGTCAGTCAACTGCGCTTCTGCGTCTACTTCGGCGCAGATCTCCTCCAGTCACACCGGCTCGCGGCTCTGGTCGTCGAAAATGTCTCGGAGGTCGAGGCAGGCGCAGCAGCAAGCTCATCTCTGGCCAAGGCACTCGGCGTTCCGGCAGAGCGCGTCGACAATTCCGGTTGGCTGGCCCGCATGGAATACGTCGCCGCAGCCGATCTCGCAGCTCCTCCCACCAACCGCGACGTGGCCCTCAGCGTGTTCGCCAACAATCTCGATGGCCGGCGGATCTTCACCGTGCGCGGATCGGAAGGCTTCGAGATTTCGGTGGCCGGCGACATCAGCAAGCGCGTCGAAGACGTCCGCAAGCAGCTTGACGCAATAAGCCGCGACAAATTCAAGCTCTATGCATTTCGCGAGCGTCCGGGCGTGCCTCGGCATTCCGGGACGCCGGACCAGCGCGACGCGGCGCTGCTGTCACTCGCCTTTATCGGCCGGATCTTGTTCGACGCGATCCTGAAGGAAGTGGACCAGGATCTCATCGCCGCCGATCTTGCGGGCGTGGGGCGCGTGATCCACGTCGCCCATTCCTTGCTGGAGAACGTGATCCCGTGGGCTGCGATCTATGACCGCCCGTATGACGCCAACCGCCAAACGGACGATGCCGGCCTGCCGGTGCTCCCCGCCGTCTGTCCGGCGGGCCTTCCGGACGCGAACGGGCAATTTGCGGCAGACACCTGCGGGACCCACCCGGATTGTCCGTTGTCGCCGCAGGGGAAGAAAGCGGCCACCGCCACTGGACGAGGCGTTACCGACGACACGATTGTCTGTCCTCGCCACTTCTGGGGCTTCCGTCACGTGATCGAGATTCCACCGTGGCAGCAGGATGATCCGGCCGCAGATGCGCCCGTCCCCGCGACGACGACCACCGTGAGCCGGTGGTCGGCGACGTCGGCAGGCAAGCCCGCGAGCCTGCTGCTCGGCTACAACGGCGCCCTGGCGACAGTCGATGCACACCGCACAGAGCTCGACGGTCTGGTCAAGCAGCAACATAAGGTTTCGGCAGTCTGGCGTGATACGAGGCTGCGCGACGAACTGCTCAAATACCTTCGGGAGGGGCGTGACGATTTTGTCTATCTGTTCTGTCACGCGCGTGGCGGAATGGCGGACCCGGAGATCAGCCCACCGGCGCTCGAATTTCAGGAGTCCGCGGCCAGCAAGCCTGTCTTCATCAACGCCGCCGATTTTCGCGGCGTGAAGCTGGCCAAGCACCCGCTTGTCTTCCTCAACGGCTGCAACACAGCCGCGTTCAGCCCCGATGCGCTCTCTCCTTTCATCCGCAAGCTGGTTCGGGATTGTGACGTCGCCGGCGTGATCGGAACGGAAATCCCGGTCTTCGAACTGTTGGCCGGCGAGATGGCGAGCCAGTTCCTGAGGCGGTTTCTGGACGGCCGGGAAGCCGGACAAGCCCTCCTCGCGAGCCGGCTGGACCTCCTTGCCCGCGGCAATCCACTCGGATTGGTGTACACTTTCTACGGGGCAGCCGAACTCACGCTGGTTCAGTGAGCCGGCCAACGCCCTAGACCGGCGTGTAGATCACGAGCTTCAGCGCGGGATCGTCATTGGCCTGAAAACTCGTGTGCTCGAACCGGAGCAGGCCCCTGGTCGGATGGTTCATGGTCTTGAGGCCGGACAAGGTGCTGCGGATCTCGTGCGCCTCCCACCATTTGACGAATTCCGGACTGCCCTGCCGCAGCCGCGCCAGCAATTCGGCAAAAGCGGGATCGCCGGCCCAGACGTCGTGCGTGGCGCGAAACATCGCGACCATGCTCTTGGCGACGTCGGCCCAGCCCGCTCCGTAGAATTTGCGCGTCTGCTTGTTGGTCAGGACCAGCAGCAGCGTGTTGCGGTCCTGCTCGGGCAGTTTGCCGAATCCGAAGATGTCCTCGGCCGCCGCGTTCCAGGCCAGCACGTCCCAGCGCCGCCCCGTGATGTAGGCCGGTTGCTGCAGGCTCTCCACCATCCGCCGGATCGGCGGCGGCACGGTCTCAGGCACAAAGGCGGTCCGCGTCCCGTCGCGTGCCAGCGCCTTCAGATGCGCGTGCTCGGTCTTGCTGAGGCGCAGCGCGCGGGCGAGCGCGTCGATGGTGGTGACCGAGGGGCTGACGGTGCGGCCCTGCTCGAGGCGGATGTACCAGTCGACCCCGATGCCGGCGAGTTGCGCGACCTCCTCCCGGCGCAGGCCCGCGGTGCGGCGCCGGCGGCCGGCGGGCAGGCCGACGGTCTTCGGCGTCAGCTTTTCGCGGCGGGACCGCAGGAAGTCGCCGAATTCGACGCGGCGCGGATCGGCCATGGCATTGCTCCCGCGATGGAGGGACTTGAGAATACTAGGATAATACCAGGTCTTCCTGGCCCTTCAAGGGCGGCGCATATCCACCTCACCCGACCTTGAGGTGAACACATGAAAGCTGCCGTACTCAAATCCCTGGGATCGCCGCTGGTGATCGAGAATGCCCCCGAACCGGTGCTCGGCACCGGCGAGGTCGTCGTCGATGTCGTCGCCACGCGCGTGCTGTCCTACATGAACGAGGTCTTCAGCGGGATGCGCAACTACGCGCTCGACCTGCCCATCATCCCCGGCCCCGGCGGCATCGGCCGGGTGCGCGCGATCGGCCCGGACGCGACCAAGCTCAGCGTCGGCGACTGGGTGTTCTGCGACCCCACGGTGCGCTCGCGCGACGACATCGTTGCGCCCGACATCGCGCTGCAGGGCCTTACGGCCGCCGGTCCCGGCGGCATGCGGCTGCAACAGCATTTTCGCCACGGCTCGTTCGCCGAGCAGATGCGCGTGCCGACCGAGAACGTCAAACGCCTCGGCACGATCACGTCCGAGGAGGCCACGCGATGGTGCGCGCTGGGCACGCTGCTGGGGCCCTATGGCGGCTTCCTCGCCGCGAACCTGCAGCCGGGTGAGACCGTGCTGGTGAGCGGAGCCACCGGCAATTTCGGCAGCGCCGCCGTCTCGGTCGCGCTGGCGATGGGGGCGGCCTGCGTGGTCACGCCCGGCCGCAACGAAAAAATCCTCGCCGACCTCGTCCGCCGCTTCGGCAGCCGCGTGAAGCCGGTCAGGCTCACTGGCAACGAGGATGACGACCGCGAGGCGATGAAACGCGCCGCATCGGGGCCGATCGACTGCGTGTTCGACATCATGCCGCCCTCGGTGAGCGCGACCGTCGTGCGCGCGGCGGTCATGACGGTGCGCGCCTATGGCCGCGCCGTGCTGATGGGCGGCGTCGGCATGGCCGGCGGCGCGGGCCTCGAGCTGCCCTACCCCTGGCTCATGCGCAACTGCATCAGCATCCACGGCGTCTGGATGTACCCGCCCGATGCCGCCAGCCGCCTGATCGCACTGGTGCGCGCCGGATTGCTGCGGCTGGAGGGGTACGAGACCACCGCCTTCGACCTCGACCACGCCAATGACGCCGTCGCACATGCCGCAGCCAATGGCGGTCCGTTCAGATTGACGGTGATCAGGCCGTAATTGGCCCTGATGTATACGCGCACCGCGCGCACGGCACCCGTCCGACCAAAGGGGCGCTCGCGCGCCTTGGGGAAGTAGGCAATTGCGCGTGCGCGGTCATCGCGTGAACAACATCTTCTTCAGCTCATCGACCGTAAACGGCGGGTCCCGTCGATGTGCGACTCGATGGCAGTTTGGACAAAGCGGCACGAGATCGGTCGCGGGATTGATGCGATAGTCGGGACCCAGCTTTGAGACCGGTATCAGGTGATGAACCTCAATAAGGCCTATGGCGGTTGGGCCATACCTGTCACCCAGATCGGAGCTACAGACTTGGCAGGCGCAACCATGGATAGCCAGCGCAGCCGCGCGATTCCGACGATCACGTTCGTAGCGATTTGCTTCGAATTGCACCTGTGCACCTTCAGAGAACCCACCGTGCAGGTTCTCTGTAGGAAGGTCGTCCTGCTCAAGCGGCAGCAACGCGACGATTGCGGCCGTGACCTGCTGGGTCCACGCGAAAATCTTCTCATTGTCTTGGTCACCGTTGCCAAGATCGAGCTGGCCGCGACGTACTGACAATTCGAGGCGCGACCATTCGCCGTCCCAGCCCGACGGATCGTCCGGCCTGGCCGGTCGACCGTTGATTTTCAGGTTGACGCTCGCGCCATCGCGAAGGCACCTGGCAAGCACGGCCGCGCAACTAGTGCGCGCGCCGGCATCCGCCAGTCCCATGTGGCGGACAAAGTCCCCGGCAAAGGAGCCGGGCACGAAGCTAACTTCCACGTTGCGCCAGCCGACAGCGGTCTGGATAGTGAATGTGTTCTGGACCGGCAGACCTGACGGATGAATCTGGAACGTATTGGCGCCGGTCAGACGCCGTCCGTCGAATGGCAATCCGCAGCTGTCCGAGATCAGCCGCGCAAGCGCTCCGGCCTCAAGCGGCATTCTCGTTCAGCTCCGGATCGGGCAGACCTTCAACCAGCTTCGAGAGGATCTTCGACAGCTCAAACCGCATGTCCTTGAAGTGGTCTGCGACCTCATCGTGGTATGCGGTCAGCTCCGCCACGGCCAAGGCCCACATGAGCGAGTCCATGCCCTGAACGAGAACGCTCTTGTTCAGGTTGGGGACGTAGACCTTGGCGTAATAGGGGTGTGAGCTGTTGATGTGAACCGCGCGGTGTCCCTGTATCAGACCCGGCTCGAAAAGCAGGCCGCTGTCGATGCTGTCGACCGTCTTGACGTAGACCTCGCCCGGCTTCGCGGCGGGTCCCATCGGCAGTCTGATTTTGAAGGTACCGTGCGGATTCTGCACCAGACATTCGCCAGTGTTCGGATCAACAACGTTGACCTTCGCACCCCCGGCCGCAGCCTCGCGCTCCTTGATGGTCTTGTTTGACGCGTCGTGCGCGCCCTGTGCAGCCTTCGAGATATCCTTCTTCTGGCCCTCACGATAGCGCTGGTTGGCCATGCGCCGTGGCGCGGTCAGGAATTGCCCGCCGAGCCAGTCCCAGAGCTGTTCGTTAAGGCCGATCTGGCTTTTCTTTATGTCGAGATGAAATACCTCGTCAAGCCGGTGGTCAAAGGAGAACTCGACGCGGAGCAATGTGCTGTGCGGCTCCTTCTGGTAGATGCCAAGCCAGTCGGCGTCCTTGATCAGGCGGTTCTCGCGGTAGATGTAAATACCCTGATTGTCCGACGATAGCTCTGCTTCCTTTGCGAGCTCGATCGTTGGAAAATCCTCGCGACGGGGAAGGATGTACGCCTTCACCGTGAACGAGGCATCTTTGCCGCTCGGCAGCTCGACGGGGACTTCCTGCTCGGCTGCAAGTTCGGCCAAGTCAGGCACAAAAGGATTCCACGCTTTGATGGCAGTCCCGTTGAGCTTTACGTTCACAGTCCGCGCGCGCGTGTCCTTCGGGTCGAGAAACCGCTGAAAGACCATCGCGAGATGGCGGCGCAGTTGATCCTCTTTCTGCTTCAGAGCCTTCTGCGCAGGCTTGCCGCCGGCATCCGCGTAGTCCTTCAGGAGACGGTCGACCTTTTGCCAGACAACGACCGTACCCGACGAATCCTTGGCCACTTCATCCAGATGGTCGGTAATCTCGTCATCGACGTTTTCGCTAAGCAGAACTTCCCATTTGCCGCTGTTGGCAACGTGGTCAAGATCCCACGTTGCTGCCAGCACGGGGTCTTTTGCTGCCGCCCGGGAGGCGACTGTCAGCATGCGGCAGAACGCAGTCGAAGCGGTCTTCAGACCGAGGCCATACTTGCCGAGACTCGCCGGGTTGGGACGAAGCCTCGCGCCGTAGGTCATGGCGTTTAGAAGGTCGGACCGGTTCATGCCGCAACCATCATCTGCCAGCGACAGGGTGATGTTGCCGCGAAGGTCCATATCGATGCGAAGGTCGATATCGGTCGCGTCTGCGGCGATCGAGTTGTCGAGTACGTCCGCCACTGCGGTGTTGAATTCATATCCCGTATCGCGGAGACCCATGATCATCCGCTTCGGATCCGGAGGAAGGATGATGCCTTCTTCCTTTTTGGTTCCTGCCACGTGCGTGCTCCCTTTATAGATCAATAACCTTCCACCCGAGGGCGAGCCGTAGCACGCCTCCCGGTTTCCATTCCGCCTGGTTCTTGCGGTGGTGCCCTATCGAAAAATGGTCGCGCTCGGAGCGCTTCAATATGATCTCGTCACCGGGCTTGAGATTATGCCGATGGAAGTAAGGTGTCATCCGGGTCAGGCGATACTCGTTTCGCGTACCGCGCCCGTGAATCCTGTTGTTGTAATAGATGAAGGCAAATTCCCAACGCTCGCCGGCCTCGTCCGCGAAGAAGAGGTGAACCCGCGGATTGTATTCTTGCGGATCGAGGTGCGGAAAAAACGAGACGACACCTGAAGTCTTCTGAATCAAGATACCCGCCTGGTGAGCCCCGGTTTCACCGGCGTCGTTCGCGCTGAGAATCTTGGAAATTTGGCCTGGTCGCTTCATTTCGTCGGCGACCTCTCGGCCAGCGGCGAGCGCTGCAGCGCGGCGAGGATATCGGTGTAGTCATCGGACTCACCCCGGACCCCGACTACGGCGGTCTCTGAAAGGGTCCGCTTTCTTGCCAGCCGGTCATCAACCACTTCTTCCACCGTCCCCCCGCAAAACAGTCTATGCACCGTAACCGGGCGGGTCTGTCCCCGTCGGTAAGCCCGGGCGGAAGCCTGGTCCTCAAGGGCAGGATTCCACTCCAGCGTGTAGTGTATCACATGGTTCGCGGCGGTGATATTCAGCCCGGCGCCCCCGGCCCTAGGATTAAGGACCAGGAGGGCCGGACCGGACTCCGCGGAAAAGCGGTCAATCACGGGCTGCCGGTCGTCGATCGGAACCCGGCCGTCGATGTACCCGGTAAACACCCGAAACCGCTTCGCGATATCCGCAACCACCATATCGGTCATTTCAGTGTAGGCGGTGAAAAGAATAGCCTTCTCGCCGCCCTGGAAGATTTCCTCAAGGATGTCGACAAGCCGCGCGTATTTGGAGAAGCTGGCAGGGTCGCCCGTGCGTGCCGTGCCGGCGACCAGCCACGGATGGCTACAGAACATGCGCAGTCGGGTCAGGGCGACCAGCGTTGCCGAGGCACCAAACTGTGCAGCGATGTCCTCGCGCATGGCTTCGTAGGTCTTCGCCTCGTCTTCCTCCAGCTCGATCGCCTGCGGGATGTCGATGCGTTCGGGTAGATCCTTCGCGACCTCCGACACCCGGCGCCGCAGCATGATCGGCGACGCTAGCCGCTCTAGGCTAATGGCACCATCGAGGTCGTCCTCGAAACGCTTCTGGAATTCACCGGCAGTGCCGAAGTAGCCGGGCAGAACGAGATCAGTGATGGACCAGAGGTCAGTCAGCCTGTTCTCGACCGGTGTGCCGGTCACGGCAATGGCCGAGCTGCGGCGCAATCTCTTTACTGACCGCGCCCGGAGGGAGTCGCTGTTCTTGACGTACTGCGCCTCGTCGCATACCAGCATCGACCAGCTGATCATCATGAACAGGGAATTGTCGCGAACGACAGTGTCGTACGAGGTAATCACGACATCAACCTGCTTCAGGTCGGCCGGGCGGCCGGTACGGTCGGGACCATGGTGTTTTAACGTGCGAATCTGCGGCGTGAACTTCCTGAACTCGCGCGCCCAGTTTTCCAGAAGAGAGCCGGGCGCCACGATCAGCACGGGCTCCTCACGCGGCTTCGGCGGGTCGGCGATGGCGCCAATGACCTGGAGGGTTTTGCCGAGCCCCATTTCGTCGGCAAGGATGCCACCCAGACCTTCGGCTGCAATAAATCGGCACCACCGCCAGCCGTCGAGCTGGTAAGGGTACAGCGTGGCATTGACGTTCTGCGGTTTCGCATCCGACGGTGTCAGGAAAGAAAGCGCGCCCAGCGGACGCGTGTCGCCTTCGGGCTCGACACCGGCTTGGCGCATGGCCAGATACATCTGTAGCGAGACACGCTCGCCGGGGTGTGCCTTGTTCTTCACAAGGAGCTGGCGGATTTCCGCCGCTGACGAGCCATCGAGCGGGTACCAGCAGTCGTCGCTTACAAAGTGGCCGGCGTCGAGCGCCGCGGCGTCGGGAATCGTGACCGTTTTACCGCGGTGCGTACCGTTCAGGAGCAGCAGCTCCATGCCATTCTGCTCTTTCAGCGAAAGCCCGAGCTGCAGGGGATATTTTGAGAACCGCAGATTCTCGACCGCGCTCTCATCCACCGGTTCCGGGACGAAACCACGGTCGCCTTCTCCGAAATACCGGAAGATATCTTCGGCCGAGGGAATCCGCTCACCCTCGGGTGAATGCATGCGAAGAATACCATCGCGCACAAACCAGCTGTACATGCTGCCCCCCGCTTAACCGGCCTGTCGCCCCCGCACAAGACCGAGAAAGCCCCGGACATCCATGAGGCCGGATTGCTGCGCGGTCGTAAACGTTGAATGGATCGCACGGGGGATAACCAGCTGCAGCCGGCTGGCTGCAATCTGTGAGGTCTGGTGGCCGGAGATCCCGGGCTCAAATGTAAGAAGATGCTTGTCTCTGATCCGGTTCGCCTCGGCCAGCACCTGGCGCCATCTGTCCTTGAGCGTGAACTTCACGCCGAGCATGGTGAGGCGATCGGCCGGAAACGCCACGTCGGCGTATTCCGCAGTGCCTGGAAAAAGGAAGTCGGGCTTGTTGCGGTTCTCGGTTTCAGCGCCCCGCGCGTACCGAAGGCCATGAGCCTCCAGAATCGTCTCAAAATGATTTTCGAGCGCCCGGCCGGCACGGGAGCGGCGCCGTTGATGAAGCTGCATCGAAAGCGACAGGACGCCTTCGACCAAGGCATTTTTGTTGCCGACGACGCCCGACAGTTGCCCGGCGATGATATGGCGTTCAAGCCGCCGGAAAAGCTGCTCCTCACGCTCCATCCATGCAAACAGGGCGGCGTCAGGATCATCGAGCGGCGAAACATCGCGCAAGGTCTGTCGTGCAAAAGCAGAAAATTCGCGAGTCGGCGGGAATGTCGTTCCGAATCTCGCGATGAGCGGGTCAATCGCGTCGACCTCCGGCTCCTCCAGGTCGATGCCGAGCTCGTCGAGAACATAGCGTGCGGCGAAATCGAGCCGGGCGGAGTCGTCGCCGGTGATTTCCCTAAAGGCGAAGGCAAGTTCCGGCTGCTCGTCGATGCCGAAGAGCCAGAGCAGCTGGCTCTGGATCGTGCTGTCCAGCGGGACGACCACGACCATTGCGGTACCGTCCCGGCGTAGCGCCAGGAACAGCGCGTCGCCGGGCTTCATGGCCTCAGTGACGATATTGCCGGAGTAATAGAGGTGATATTCGGGCGCCCGGGGCTTGCCCTTGCGGACGTTCGACCAGCTGATGAAACCGTCCTCGCTCAGGCCTTCGTTCTCGTCGTTGAGCCAGATAAAGCGTGTGGGAATGGACTTGCGGTCGGCATCGCCGAACATCCGGCGCAGCAGTTTGATGCCCTGGATTTCATGCTGGTTGGATTTGGGGCTCACGGTCTCGACCAGCGTCAGCCTCTTGACCGCAACCCCCTCGAAGAAATCGGACAGCATGCCGCGACGATACGTCATCAGGCGCCCCGGATTTCCAAGCAATCTTTGCGGGAGCGCAGCCACGAGGAGCATTGGCTGACGACCGCCGGGTAGGACAGACGCGTCCTGCCCTTCAACGCGCATTCCCATACAACGCCGCACCGCCAGCCGGCTTCACGCAATGCGGCCTCGTTCCGTGCATCGACCTCGCGGTTTCGCGCGATCTTCGCTTTCCAGAACTCGGGACGGGTCGATGGTATCTTGAACAGGTTGCAGTCATGCCCGTGCCAGAAACACCCGTGTGCGAAAAGAACTGCGTTGTATCGGGGAAACACCATGTCCGGCTTGCCGGGCAACCCCTTCGCGTGGAGCCGGTAGCGAAATCCCTTTGCAAAAAGGCCGCGTCGGAGAAGCATCTCCGGATTCGTGTGGGCACCCCGGATGCCAGCCATCATCCGGCTGCGCACCTCGGGGCTGACGACGTCAGCCATTTACGGCGACCGGCTGCCGGTCGGGGCGGGTGACCTGACGAACGACCACCGGTCGCGCGGGAACGGAGGCCTGCTTCTCCATGGCCTCCTCAAGGTAAGGCTTTATCGCCTTGGCGAGAAACTCGACCACAGGGACGACAACAGCATTGCCGAACTGCTTGTAGGCCTGTGTATCGGAGACCACGATCTTGAACTTCCGCTTCTTTGTCTCGAAGCCCATCAGGCGCGCGCATTCCGTCGGCGTAAGCCGCCGGGGACGCGTGCCGTTCTGTTTGACCAGAACTTCCGAACCGTCCTTGTAGTATCGGGCTGAAAGCGTTCGCGTGACATCGTCGGGACCGAACAGCCCAAAGCCAAATCCGTTGCCGGCGGCCGTGTGCTTCTCTTTGTAGGCTTGCAGATACTTCCAGAGATGCGGCGTCAGTGTATACTTCGCGTCGACCTCCTCGGGCGATTGCAAGATGCTGCCGAGCTTTGGCCATTGGCCTTTGGGCGGCAAACGGAGCGCAGACAGGTCAAATGTGGTGGGCTCTCGAAAGCCCACGATGAATATTCTTTCGCGGCGCTGGGGCACCCAGGGCTCCGAGCTGATGACCCGATGCTGGACGTGATAGCCGAGTTCGTTCCTCAGCACATTGATAATGGTGTCGAAGGTGCGGCCGCCGTCGTGGCGTTCAAGGTTCTTGACGTTCTCGAGCACGAAGGCCGCAGGACGGTGATGAGCAATGATCTGGGCCGTATCGAAGAAAAGCGTACCCTGGGTATCGCAGAGAAACCCGTGGGGTCGACCCAAGGCATTCTTCTTCGAAACACCCGCAATGGAGAATGGCTGGCATGGGAAGCCGGCCAGTAACAGGTCATGCTCGGGGATCTTGTCCGGATCGCTGGAATACTCGCGAATATCGCCTGCAATTTCGTGATTGTCGGCGAAATTGTGTTTGTAGGTCTCCTGGCACTTCGCGTCCCATTCGGACGTGAAAACGCACCGGCCACCAATGGACTGGAAGCCCAGCCTGAGACCACCAATGCCGGCGAACAAGTCAATGAAGCGAATGCCGGGAGCAGCGGGAGGCTCTTGGGCAAAACGGCTGTCCACAGCCTGGCGCAGCTGGTCGAGAGCTAGTTTTGTAGGCCGGGTCTCGCCGCGCTCATAGCGGTAGACCGTGCGTAGCTCCACCTTCAGCAGATCGGCTGTTTCCGGCAGCGTGAGGCCGGCGCGCTCGCGCAATTCCTTGAATTCTGTCCGCTTCTTCGTCGGTTTCAGGCTCATGTGCGGGCGACTCGCTCTGTGTCAATTTTTGACAATGTGGCATTGATTTTCCCTACCAGCAATGAACATGCCTGCAGAAAACAGAGGACGGAGGATTGCCTGATTGCGCTGGTGCGCCGGGCTGTTGCGGCTCGACGAATACCAGACGACGAACTTCGACCTCGACCACGCCAATGACGCCGTCGCACATGCCGCGGCCAATGGCGGTCCGTTCAGGTTGACGGTGATCCGGCCGTAATTGGCCGACCCGCTGCGGCGATGCGCCGTCGCAGCGGGTTTGCAAGGTATGTCAAGGAATTGGCAGGCGTCGCCCCGGTCAGCGCCGGAAGAGGCCGGCTACTGTGCATGGGGTTGTTTTCGCACTTTTTGTTATTCGAGCTCGACGACCTGGCCGTTCGACAGCGACACGCGCCGGTCCATGCGGCCGGCGAGCTCCATGTTGTGGGTCGCGATCAGCATCGAGACCTGGGTCGCCTTGACGAGCTGCATCAGGGCCTGGAACACGTGCTCGGCCGTGCCGGGGTCGAGATTGCCGGTGGGCTCGTCCGCAAACAGCACGCGCGGCGCATTGGCCACCGCGCGCGCGATGGCGACCCGCTGCTGCTCGCCGCCCGACAGTTCGGACGGGCGATGGGTGATGCGGTCGCCGAGGCCGAGATAGCCGAGGATCTCCTTGGCGCGCTTGACGCTCTCGGACTTCTTCAGGCCGCGGATCATCTGCGGCATCATCACGTTCTCCAGCGCCGAGAACTCCGGCAGTAGCCGGTGCGACTGGTAGACGAAGCCGATGTCGGTACGGCGAAGCTGGGTGCGCTCGATGTCGGGCAGTTGCGAGGTCGGCGCGCCGTTGACATAGACCTCGCCGGAATCCGGCGCCTCGAGCAGGCCCGCGATGTGCAGCAGCGTCGACTTGCCAGAGCCTGACGGCGCCACCAGGGCCACCGACTGCCCCGCCCACAGCGCGAGCTTGGCGCCGTCGAGGATCGTCAGCGGCACCTCGCCCTGCAAGTACTGCCGCTTTATCTCGTGGAGATAAATGACCGGTACATCTTCAGCCCCCTGCTGCTGCTCCATCAGCCCCTCACTCGTACCGGAGCGCTTCGACGGGATCGAGGCGCGCGGCGCGCCAGGACGGATACAGCGTTGCCAGGAACGACAGCGTCAGCGCCATGATGACGACGGCCGCGGTCTCGCCGATGTCGATCTCGGCGGGCAGTTTCGACAGGAAATAGAGCTCCGGCGAGAACAGCTCGGTCGAGGTCAACCAGGACAGGAATTGCCGGATCGACTCGATGTTGAGGCAGATGATGAGGCCGACGAAGAAGCCGACCAGCGTACCGACCACGCCGATCGAGGCGCCCGTGATCAGGAAGATCCGCATGATCGAGCCCTGCGAGGCGCCCATGGTGCGCAGGATCGCGATGTCGCTGCCCTTGTCCTTCACCAGCATGATCAGGCCGGAGACGATATTGAGCGCCGCGACCAGCACGATCATGGTCAGGATCAGGAACATCACGTTGCGCTCGACCTGGAGCGCGTTGAAGAAGGTCGAATTGCGCTGCCGCCAGTCGACCAGGAACACCGGCCGGCCCGCGGCCTCCGTCACCGCCTGACGGAACTGGACGATGCGATCGGGATTTGTGGTGAACACCTCGATCGAGGTGACGTCGTTGCTGCGGTTGAAATAGGCCTGCGCTTCGGCGAGCGGCATGAAGACGAAGCCGAGATCGTATTCGGACATGCCGATCTCGAACACCGCGACGATCTTGTAGGGTTTTATGCGCGGCGTTGTGCCCATGGGCGTGACGGCCCCCTTCGGGGCCACCAGCGTGATGCTGTCGCCGGCATGCAGCGAGAGCTGGTCGGCGAGACGGCGGCCGATCGCGACGCCCTGCCCGTCGTCAAACCCCTCGAGCGAGCCCTGCTTGATGTTCTTGGCGATCGAGGTGAGGTTGTTGAGGTCGTCGGAGCGGATGCCGCGCACCAGCACGCCCGAGGCGTTCCATGGCGATGACGCCAGCGCCTGGCCGTCCACCACGGGCGCGGCGAGCCGGATGCCCTGGACCTGGCTGAGCCGGTCGGCAACGTCCTTCCAGTCGGTCAGCGGCGATTCCAGCGGCTGGACCAGGATATGGCCGTTCAGGCCCAAAATCTTGTCGAGCAGTTCTTTCCGGAAGCCGTTCATGACGGCCATGACGATGATCAGCGTCGCAACGCCCAGCATGATGCCCAGGAACGAGAACCCGGCGATGACCGAGATGAATCCTTCCTTGCGGCGCGCCCGCAAATAGCGCGCCGACAGCATCCACTCGAAGGGCGCGAAAGGCGCAGTTTGAACGGTTTCAGTCATGGTTTCATCCATCGCTCGATAATCCCATGATTCGGGGTCAATTGTGGCCGGATTGGCGGCCGCGATATCAAGCGATGAACAATATTCAGCCGACCAGCCGGGCGATCGCGTCTGCAGGCGACATGGTCTCGCGGGATCCGTCACTGCGGCGCTTGATCTCGACCTTGCCGTCGGCCAGCCCCTTCGGGCCGATCATGATCTGCCAAGGGATGCCGATCAGGTCGGCAGCGGCGAATTTGGCGCCGGCGCGCTGGTCGGTGTCGTCATAGAGCACGTCGACGCCCTTGGCGGTCAGCTCCGCATAGAGCTTTTCGCAGGCCGCATCGACCGCGGCATCGCCCTGCTTCAGGTTGAGGATCGACACGCGGAACGGGGCGACGGCCTCGGGCCATTTGATGCCGGCATCGTCATGGCAGGCCTCGATGATGGCACCCAGCAGGCGCGAGACGCCGACACCGTAGGATCCGCCATGGATCGGCACGTCGACGCCGTCGGGGCCGGCCACGAGGGCCTTCATGGCGTCGGAATATTTGGTGCCGAAATAGAAGATCTGGCCGACCTCGATGCCGCGGGTGTTCACCCGCTTCTCCGCCGGCACTTCCTGCTCGAACCGGGCGGCGTCGTGAACGTCTTCCGTCGCGGCGTAGACCGAGGTCCATTGCTTGATGATCGGGGTCAAATCGCTGTCGTAGTCGACATCCTCGCCCGGCACCGGCAGGTCCAGCACGTCGCGATTGATGAACACGCCGGATTCACCGGTCTCCGCGAGCACGATGAACTCGTGGCTGAGATCGCCGCCGATCGGGCCGGTCTCGGCGCGCATCGGGATCGCCTTCAGCCCCATTCGCGCGAAGGTGCGCAAATAGGCAACGAACATCTTGTTGTAGGAGATACGCGCCGCGGCCTCGTTGAGGTCGAAGGAATAGGCATCCTTCATCAGGAACTCGCGTCCGCGCATCACGCCGAAACGCGGACGCTGCTCGTCGCGGAATTTCCATTGAATATGATAGAGATTCAGCGGCAGGTTCTTGTAGGACTTCACGTAAGCCCTGAAGATCTCGGTGATCATTTCCTCGTTGGTCGGCCCGTACAGCAGCTCGCGCTTGTGACGATCGGCGATGCGCAGCATCTCCGGACCATAGGCGTCATAGCGGCCGCTCTCGCGCCAGAGGTCGGCGAGCTGCAGCGTCGGCATCAGCAGTTCCAGCGCGCCGGAGCGGTCCTGCTCCTCGCGCACGATCTGCTCGATCTTCTTCAGCACGCGGAAGCCGAGCGGCAGCCAGGCATAGATGCCGGCCGCTTCCTGCCGGATCATGCCGGCACGCAGCATCAGCCGATGCGAGACGATCTCCGCCTCTTTCGGATTTTCCTTCAGGATGGGCAGAAAGAACCGCGACAACCGCATGGCAATACTCGAGGAATCAGTGAGGGCCTGCAGTGAAACCGGATTGGGAGCGAAAACACAAGACCGGGAATGAGGAAAAGCCGCTAACACGGCGAAATTCCTTGTCATTTTTCCGTCGACTTCATGTGCGACGTGAACGTCCGGCCTAGGGCGGCGCCACCTCGAGATCATCCTCAAGCGTGATCTTCTCGAAATCGGTCACAAGCGCATCGATGCGCGCGTGCCAGCGCCCCGCAAAGGGCAGCTCGACCTTGCGCACATGCCAGTAGCCGTCCGGCCCCAGCGCGGCGTCCCGCTCCATCGGCTCGATGCCGCGCTCGGGCAGGCTCAGGGTGAGCGTGACCTCCTTGGCCGCCAGTGGCGTCGCCTCACCCGTCATAAGCTGGAGCACGAAATCGTCGGAGCCCGCCTTGCCCGGCGACACCAGCACCTGGAACATCGCCTTGTCCGAATGGATGTGGATCGCGAGCGGCGTCTCCGGAACGATCGTCCGTGGCGGCGGCGTGAAGCGCCAGCCGGCGACGATGCCGAGGACGGCGAGCGCGATCACGCCTTCCAGCAGGATCGAGCGCTTGAGCGCGGGCGTCGATGTCGCGTCCCGCGCCAGGGCCGGCGTCAGCCGGAACCGGTTGAGCGCGGCAAGCGCCAGCAATCCCGTGACCAGTGCAAGTTTGATCGAGAGGATCAGTCCATAGCGGGTCTCGACCAGCGCTGCCGGCTTTTCGAGCTGAACGATCGCAAGCGCGAGGCCGGTCAAGGCCAGCACGCCGACCGCCAGCGCAGCGAGGCGGGAAAAGCGGTTCACGACGGGGAGCAACGCAGTCGCCGGTTTCGCCATCAGCGCGACGAGCGGCGCGAAAGCACCGATCCAGACGGTGACGCCGAGACCATGGAGAAAGATCGCCGGCCGGGTCAACGCCTCGGGCGGGGCCGTTGCTGCGTGCCCGGTCGCGGCGAGCGACAGACCGACGCCGATGAAGGCGATGAGCGCGAGCGCGCGCGCATACCATGCGCTGCGCATCGCCATCCACGCGAGCAGCATCGCCGCGATGGCGATGAGCAACGCGGGGCCGGCGCTGGTCGCGAACGCGACCTTCCACGGGGCAGCCGTCGCAAGAGCCGCCGGCGGCAGCCCGAGCAGATCCAAGCCAAGCGCACCCAGGGACGCCGCGGCGCCCAAGATACCGATTCCGAGCGCAACGCGCGGAACGGTCATGCCGATCATCGACCACGCGATCCAGCGCGCAAAGAACACGCCGCCGATGCCGACGAACAGCCCGAGATAGAGACCGACCCGCGCCAACCAGATCAGCACGCTCAACCCGCCATCCGCCGTGACCGGAGGCTTTGTCGCGGTCGGCATGCCGATCGAGAAGATCACCGATCCCGAGACTGGGTGGCCGTCCTGCGAGATCACACGATAGCTGACCACGGCCGTCCCCTGCGGCAGGTCCGGCGGCATCACGACCGAGATCGCCTCGCCCGATGCGTTGACGCGGGCATCATTGCGCGCCCTGCCCGCGCCGTCGATCAGCAGAATGGCGCCCGGCGTCACCGCCTCATTGAAGCGCAGCTCCACCGCCTTCGGTGCGGTCGCAAGCATGCTGCCGCTCGCCGGCTCGACCGAGACGAGCGCCGCATGCGCAAAGGCGCCGGTCGCGAAGCCGACAACGAGCAGCAGCGTCGCGAGCGCGGCAAGCAGGCGCATCAGGGCTTTGGCAGCAGCTTCAGGCCAGGCGCCGGCGAATTGCCCTCATGCGAGTGCTTTGCCTCCTCCGCCGGAATTTCGATCCAGCGGCTGACACCGCTCTCACACTCCTGCACGACCGGGAAATACAAGGTCGTATTCGGCTTCAGGCTGTCGGTGAGGAAGCTGCTGATGACGAACTCGTCGTAGTAATGATCCGGCAGCTTGCCGCCGGACCAGGCCACCTCCTTGACGCCGGTGGAGAGCTTGTTGCCGTGATAGTCGTACTCGTTGGTATATTTGCCCTCGACCACATCGACGCTCCAGCCCGCCTTCGGCATCGGCTTCACCCCGATCACGCCTTCCGGAATCTGCACCCGGATCTTCACCGTGGGCGAGCCCTTGCAGCCGTGCGGCACGGCGAAGACGGCCTTGTAGTAGGAGCCGACCGTCGCCTGCTTGGTCTCGAGCGTGATATGCGCCGCCGCGGGCGACGCGGTGAGCGCGGCCACCAGGATCAGGCAGGATCGCTTCGACATGTTCGGCCCCTTCGGCATGGTCATTTGATCAGGATCGGCGATTCGACGTTGACGTGATCGGCCTCGGAAATCGAGATTCCGAGACCCAGCATCCAGCGCCCGGGCGAGAGCTGCGCCACCTTCACATGCCAGCTGTCCTCGCCGTCGCGCGAGGCCTCGACCGGTGCGAGCTTCCGGCCGGATTGCGTATCGACGAGCGTCACCGATACGGCTTTCGCGGAAAGCGGCGTCTCGTCGGTGGTTTCGAGCTGGATCGCGATCTCGACCGGCCCGGCGCGGCCGGGCGAGACCGTGACATTGGCCATCGCCTTCTCGGTGTGCAGATGGGTGAAGAAGCTGTCGTCGTCGGTCGCTGCCGCAAGCGGTGTCGCCGCAACGGACAGCAACGCAGCCATCGCGAGTGCAAGGCCCGCAAGATTTCGACGCGAGGTCATGGGAGGCATGATCTGTTTCATCACATCTTCATTCCCGAATGATCCGGCATTTTCTTCATCATGTGCCCGCCATCACCCGGCGCCTGCGCGCCGACGCCCTGCACGTCGAGCGAGACGGCGACCTTGCCGGCCTTTTCGAACTCCAGCGTCAACGGCACCTTGTCGCCCTGCTTGAACGGCCCCTTCAGCTCCTGCAGCATCAGATGATAACCGCCGGGGGCCAGCTTGACGGTCTTGCCGGCGTCGATGACGAGCCCCTTGTCGAGCGGGCGCATCTTCATCACGCCGTTGTCCATCGCCATCTCATGGACCTCGGCCTTGCCCGCGATCTTGGCCGAAATGCTGACGAGCTTGTCCGCCGCCGTCCCCTTGTTCTCGATCGTGAGATAGCCGCCCGCGACCTTGGCTCCGCCCGGCGTTGCCCGGCTCCAGGCCTGCGAGATGACGAGATCGCCGGCCTTGACGTCCTCTGCCGCCGCAGGCGCGGCGCAAAGCACGAGAGCGAACGCAGCGAGCATCACATCTTTCAACATCGTCTTCATATCAGTCTTCCCGTTTGCAGATTGAGTTTCAGTGTGTGGCGAGCTGCTGGCCCGACCATTTTTCGAGATCGGCTATCTCAGCCGAGCCTTCGATCGTCGTGATGGTCCCGTCCCGCGAAATCAGCATGGTCCGGGGAATATCGCCCTGCCAGGCAGGATCGATCTCGAACCGCAGGCGCTCGACGAAGCCGTCGCTGAAGATGAAATTCTCGGTCGACGACAGCCCCGCCTTGTCCAGCATCGACTGCGTGGCGGCCGGAAGGTTCGGCACGAGATCGGCGCTGATCGTGACCACGTCGATCCCGGGATGGTCCTTTGCGAACCGCCCGAGCTCCGGCAGCTCGACCTTGCAGGGCCCGCAGGTCACACCCCAGAAATGCACGAGGGTCGGACGGCCGGCATGATCCTTGAGGACACTTTGCCACGTGCCGCGCTCGAATGGCTTCAGGGCCGGCGCCGCCACGAGCGTAGCGGCCGATGCGATCAGGATGCCCAGGCCCAGAATGCCGGCAAATCGATATGTCATGGTTGATCCTCGATCGCTGTAAGCCGATAGCCATCCGCCTTCGTCATCCACGACAGGTAAACCTGCCGGCCGCTGGAGACCAGCAAGGGATGGTCGGAGGTGTCGGTCGTGGTCGATATGGTCTTCGCCGCCGACCATGTCTCGCCGTCATCGCGGGAGCTTGTCATCTGGACCGAGGTCTTCTCGCCATCGAACTCCTTCCAGACCATCACCGTTCCCGCCGGGCCTGCGAGCACGTATGGGCGCGTCGGATTTCGGCCCGGCTGGCCCAGCGCCATCGGCGAAGAGAATGTCCGGCCTTCGTCGCGCGAATGCGCGTAGAACAATCCCTTGCGCGCCTTGCCATTCGTGTACCAGGCGACGTGATAGGTCCCGTTCGGCGCAACTGTGAGGCTCGGCCCGTGATGCGGGCAGGCGTTGATCTGCCAGTCGTCATTGCTGACCCGGCGGATTTCGCCCGGCGTCGCGGCGTCGGTGAAGGTCATGACCGCATGATCGCGCACGCCGCCGTCAAAGATGTTCCTGAAGATCACGGCCGGTCGCCCGGGCGCCGCGAACGTCAGCCCCAACCGGCAGCATTCGCAGGTGCCTTCGCGCGCCAGTCGGGCCTCGGCGTAGGTCGCGCCGCCGTCGCTGGACGCGGCGAAGAACAGCCCTGCCCCCTCGTACTTGCGTCCCGCCTCCTTCGCTGGAACGCGATTGCGCTTATCAAGCCACGCCGCGAAGACCGTTCCGTCCTGATCGAGCGCCAGCGCCTCAAACCGCTGGCTCTCGTTGCTGGCGGTGATGGGCTTCAGCTCCGCAAAGCTCTTCCCGCCATCGGCCGAGCGCGTGTAGAGCACCTGGCCGTTGAAGGCCTCGTCCCTGAAGATCGAGAACGCGAGCGCGATGCCGCCCTTGCGATCAACCACGATCTTCGGCCGCGCATCGGGCCCCCAGTCGAGGTTCAGACGCTTCGTCGTGACCTGGGTAGCCGCCGAGAAACTCCGCCCCGCATCCTGCGAGCTTGCAACCGAGACCTGCCCTCCCGCCATCCAGACCAGCCATAACGTTCCGTCTGGACCGAACGCGGGCGTCACCTTGGTTGCGCAACGCAGCGTCGGCTCTTCGCACGCGGCTTCAGAGGCGTGCTGACCGTGCATCTGCGCGAGCGCCGCACCTTGCAGGAATGCAAGAGCGACTATCCCGAGCAAGCCTGTTCGGATCATGGCCTTGGTCCCTTCGAGAGCCCGGCTCATTTGAATGCCACCTTCATACCCGCAACGAAGGCGCGCGGCGAGCCTGCGTAGATCGATCCCGTGGTGTTTGCGAGGACACTCGCGGGATTTTGAAGCCCTGCCGTTGTCACCGTGTTGGCGATGTTGTTGGCCGACGCAACGTAGGTGCGGTCGAACACGTTCCTGACCTCGAGGAACAGGTTCAGGGATCTGAACGTGTCGGACACAAGGTCGGTCTTGTAGTGGACATTGACGTTGACCAGTTCATAGCCGGGCGCCTTCAGCAGGTTTGCGTTGTCCATGTAGAAGGAGTCCTTCCACTGGAGTTCGACAAAGGCACCGAGGCCCGCGAGCGGCCCGGCGAACTCGTCGTAGCCTACCCGTGCCGTTAGCTCGTTCGGCGAGATGCCGGGAATCTTGTTGCCTGCCCGGTTGAAGCTGAACACCGCGCCATTGGTGATGTTCTCGACATACTCGGTGTAGACCTCGTCGAGATAGGTATATGCTGCCATGAACCGCCAGCCCGGATAGAACTTCCAATCAGCCGCAAGCTCGATGCCGCGATGCTCGGAGCGCGGGGCATTGAACGTGTAGCTTGTGTTGGGTGAATTGGCTGGCGTTGCCTGCGATACGAGTTCGTTGCGGAAAAATTCGTAAAATGCCGTCGCGCTCAGTTTGACTGCATTGCTTGGCGTCCAATCGAAGCCAAGATCGTAGCCGACATTGGTTTGTGTCTGCAGCTGAGTGTTGTTGCCAAAATCGCCGCTCGGAAGAACGAACAGATTCGAGACCTGCGGCGTTCCGTATCCGGTCCCCACGCGTCCGCGAAACTGCCATTCGGGATTGAGCCTGTATAGCAACGCCAATTCCGGAGCCGTGTTCTCAATCTTGCGATCAACGCTTGTAGGCGCGGGAATCGTAGCTATCGGGACATTGAACGTATTGTACTTATAGACAGTATTTACGCCCTTCAGAATCGTGGTCTCCCATCCAATTCCGGCTATCGCAGTCAGATCGGGAGTGAGCTTCAGCTCCTCCCTCGCGCGTACTCCGTAGTTGGACGTGTCGCTGAATGTATTCGCCTGGAGCAGCCCCAACGTGGCGTTTCCACCCGGCATGACGTTGCGCGTGTCGCTCGACGCCACGAGCGTATTGTACCACGCGCCGACGAATGTGGTGGAATCCATGCCGAGGATTTCACCGCGCTTCGTAAGGTCACTCATGTAGTTGTACGACGGAAAATCGCCGATAGCGCTGGTCGCGCCGGTCGGCTGGCTAATATTCCGGTCGTCGAAGACGAACTGGTTGCGCCAAGTCGTGGTGTTGTCGAAATCGTGCTCCCATCGTCCACCGACAATGGTTCGCCGATCGTTTCGCCCCAGACCCGCTTGCGTTGCCGTCTCAGTGTCTCTGTCGGCCGCGACGCCCGGTCTTGCGTTGAAGCCGTTGTTGAAGAGGGACACGGTTGGACATCCCGCAGCTATCGCTGTGCCAGTCGTGCACCCCTGCTGGAACGGGTTTTGATAGTACTGGTTCAACAACTGACGCAGCGGCAGCCGCGTGCTGAGGTCGTTGTTGATGATCTTGACCGTGAAACGATCGTCCGGCGTCGCCTTGAGCGTGCCGAGGAAGTTGACCGTCTGCGTGTTGAACCAGCTATTGCCGATATAGCCGTCGCCGCGTGCATCGCTTGCGAACAGCGAGCCCTCGAAATTGCCGACCTTCTTGCCGGCGGCAAGGTAGTTGTTGAGATAGCCATAGCTGCCGCCATCGACGCCGTATTCGACGCCGTCGATGGTGCCGCCGGGTCGTGTCCGGAAATTGAGCGCGCCGCCGGTCGCATAGTTGCCGTAGAGCGCCGACGAGGGGCCGCGGACGACGTCGATCGCGCTATAGGCGCGGGGATCGATCAGGTCGCTGCGCGACAGGCCGTCCGGCTGCGTCACCGGAAAACCGTCGTCGAAGATCACGAGATTGCGGATGGCAAAGCCGTTCCTTGCGTTGGAACCGCGAATCGAGATGCCGAAATCGCGCGGGCCGTTGCCCTGCTTGACCGAAACGCCGGGACTGTCCCGAAGGACGTCGCCGACCGAGAATGCGGGGCGGTTTTCGAACAGGCTGCGATTGATGGTGGTCTCGGTCTGGCCGGCCGGCGCCTGATAGAGGCTATCGAGTGCTGCACTCGCAGTCACGGTCCGTCCTTGGGTCGGTACGCTCGCGCTTGCAGTCGGCGCAGCGGGTCTCGCCGCACGCCCGGCCGAAGCCGAGCGTGGTTTCGACGGCCGCGCGACCGGCTTGGCTCGGGCCGCGTGCGGCGCCTCGACGGTGACCGCGGGAAGCTCGGTATTGCCGCTTTGGGCAAAGGCTCCGTTCGACGATGCGAGCAGCGCGGCCTGGATGGCAACGACACTCACGCCGCGACGGGCATGACAACGTAACATGGGGCATTCCTGACGCCGGGCTTTCTCTCCGGCAATTCGACAGCATCAATCGCCGGCGGACGGACCGCGGCGATCACGAGGGTCGTCAGGAAAAGTGCGGGGGTGCGCGTGCCTGGGCGCTCGAGCCCCTGTAGACGGCGACGGCGGATAGGTCCGCCGCGTGCCACACCACGCGCTCGGCGTGGCGGAAGGGAATGGCGAGCGCAATTTGCGGCGGCGAATCGAGCGAGGCGTTCGCCTGCGCCAGACAACAGAGTGCGCACGCGGCGCCATGCGCGGTCGGCGCGCCGGTCCGGTCGCTCTGGCCGCCCTGCTCGCTCGCGCTGTGACAGATGACGGCGGCGGAGAGCGGATCGGCCACGGCCTGACCCGCCGCCAGACAGGCGGCAATCGGCGCCAGCACCTGCATCGTCAGAGCGAGCAGGACCAAGGGTAGGAACTTTTGCAGCCGTGCGCGCATCCGCCGAACCATTCGTTCGCCTACGAACTAAACACCCGGCCGCGGGCTGAGTCGAGGTCAGTTCCGCCGGCTTCTTGGCCCAGCGCAAATTTCTCGAAAACTGTGGTCGGACCGCCCCACGGGAGGAGCCGGGTCCGGCATTTGAGGCAGCCCGGCCGCCCTGCCCATCCACAGATTTCTTATATTTGTCATATGCTTACACGGCCAAAAGCCCGATCATTTCGTTAACTGCTCTTATTTTGAACAATCGTTGCCGAAAATGATGACAAGTGAGAAAAGTTGATCTAGCATCCCTCTTGCTCAGGCTGGCCGCGAGGTCGAAGTCTGGTGGTCCAAGTCTCGGGAGGAGCCCCTGGCGCGCAAAATGCAGCGTCGCCCCGTCAATCAAGAGCAAATCTTAGAATCGGGGATAATAGGGTCGACACAATTTTTGAGCGGGGCCAGGGCCCCGCTCTTTTTTTGTCTGCGTGGCTTCGCCGCGAATGAACGCGTCCTCTAATCCGATCGAAAACAGTTTCGAAATCGCAGCCTCGCGTTGCGCGGATCTCACGCCACTCGTTTATCAACGCCTGTTCGAGACACACCCGGAGACGCGGACGATGTTCCGCTCGCAGGGCAGTGAGCTCGTGATGGGATCGATGCTGGCGCTGACGATCGAGGCGATCCTCGATTTTGCGGGTGAGCATCGCGGACCTTTCCGGCTGATCGCCTGCGAGGTCGTCTCGCACGATGGCTACGGCACGCCGCGCGAGCTGTTCATCGCCTTCTTCGGCATCATCAGGGATACGCTGCGCGAACTGCTCGGCAATGAATGGTCGCCGGACATTGCACAGGCCTGGGATACATTGCTCGTCGAGATCGACGCCTTCGCTGGCATCGCAGCGTAGCGCTTCGCGCTGCACCAACACGCCGCGACCATCTCCCGCTCGATTGCAGATTGGGTGGCGTGAACTCTTCGATTGTGAGAGACTTTCGGACATCGGTCGCGCAAGCAATGACGCGCCGAGATAAATATATGGGAGCGAGCGATGTCCGGGACGAAAGATTTCTCGACGACGAGGCGCGATCTTCTTCAGGCGGCAGCGACCGCCGGCGCCGGGGCTGCCCTGTTCGGTAGCATGGGCATAAACCCCGCATTGGCAGCCGAAGTCGGACGCAGCGAGAAGCCGCTGAAGGCGGCATTCTCCAACGCTGGCCTTCAGGCGACCTGGTGCGCACAGGGCAAGCAGGCGGCGGAATTCTGGGGCAAGCTGTTCAACGTCGACGTCACCTGGTTCGACGGCCAGCTCGACGCGGTGAAGCAGCGCGCCGCGATCGACAACATGGCCTCGCAGAAATGGGACTTCGTCGCGATCCAGGCCTTCGGCATCGGCACCCTCACCCAGCCCGTGCAGAAGATGATCGATGCCGGCACGCCTGTCATCGACATGGACACGCTGATCGCGCCGCTCGACCAGATCAACGTCCACTCCTTCCTCACCCCCGACAACGAGTTCATGGGGGCCTCGGTGACGCAGGCGCTGTGCAACGCCATGGGTGGCAAGGGCAAGATCATCATGACGCAGGGCGCGCTCGGCCACACCGGCGCGCAAGGCCGGGCCAAGGGCTTCAACAATGTCGTGAAGCAGTTCCCCGGCATCGAGGTGCTCGACACCCAGCCGGCCGATTGGGACGTCTCCAAGACCGCCCGCCTCTGGGAAACCTATCTGACGAAGTATCCGCAGATCGACGCGGCGTTCTTCCACAATGACGACATGGCGCTCGCCGCCGCCAACATCATGAAGGCCCGGGGTCGCACCAACATCCTGATCGGTGGCGTGGACGCGATGCCGCCGGCGATCCAGGCGGTGAGTGAGGGGCGCATGTTCGCGACCGTCCGCAATCCCTCCTGCCGCATCCATGGCGGCGCCATCATCGCAGGCGTCTCCGCCGTGGTCGGCGGCGAGAAGAGCGGACAGGGAATCCCCAAGAACGTCGTCACGGACGGGCCGGTCGTGACCAAGGCGAACGCGGCCGGGATGCAGTGGATGCAGGATCACTTCCTGATCTAAGCTTCCATGCCTGAGACGCGTTCGCCCATCCTGGAACTGCAGGGCATCACGAAGAGCTTTGGCGGCGTCGAAGCGCTTCGTGGTGTCGACTTCGCGCTTCTTCCCGGCGAGATCCACGGTCTCGTCGGCGAGAACGGCGCCGGCAAAAGCACGCTGATGAAGATCATCGCCGGCGTGCACACCGAATTCTCCGGCCGCTTCCTGATCGACGGTCAGGAGACGCATTTCCGCTCGGCGCGCGATGCGCATGCGGCCGGCATCGCCATGGTGCATCAGGAGCTCTCTGTTGCACCCGACCTCACGGTCGCCGAGAACGTCTTCCTCGGCAACCAGCCGACCAACGCGCTTGGCCTCGTGCAATGGCGGCGCATGGCGCGCGAGGCCGGCGAGCAGCTCGCCCGCTTCGGCATCGACGTCGATCCGATGACGAGGCTCGGTGACTTGCCCATCGGCCTGCAGCAGCTGATCGAGATCGCCCGCGTGCTGTTCTCCGGCGCGCGCATCGTCATCCTGGACGAGCCGACCTCTGCCCTTTCCCCGCCCGAGGTCGAACGGCTGTTCGCAACGCTCCGGCGCCTGCGCGAGGAAGGCACTGCAATCGTCTTCATCTCGCATTTCATCGAGGACATTCTTCGCGTGTCCGACACGGTGACGGTTTTCCGCAACGGACGGAAGGTTGCGGAGACGGCGAGCGCCGCAACCACCAAGGGCGCCCTGATCGAGGCCATGATCGGCCGCGGCGGCGAGGCGCTCGAGCACAGCTACACCGACGATCTGATGCTGCCACAGCCGAGCGCCAGTCCGGTGGTGCTGAAGGTCGATCAGCTCTCGCTCGCGCGGAGCCTGAAGGACATCTCCTTCGAGGCGCGTGCCGGCGAGGTGCTCGGCATCTACGGCTTCATGGGCTGCGGCCAGCAGGAGCTGTCCCGCATCCTGTTCGGCAAGCTGAAACCTGATAGCGGCACGCTTCTCGTCGACGGCACGCCGAAGACCTTTGCCAGCACGGCCGCGGCCCGACGCGCCGGGGTGGCGCTGGTGCCGGAGAGCCGGCGCGATATGCTGTTTCACCAGGAGCCGGTCTACAAGAACATCTCGATCAGCATTCTGGATCGCATCTCGTCGCTGCTGCTCAAGCCGGCGCAAGAGCGCGACATCGCCCAGCGTCAGGTCGAGCAGTTGCAGATCCGGCCACCCGTGGTCGGCCTCGACCTCGGCATGCTCTCCGGCGGCAATCAGCAGAAGGTGGCGCTGGCGAAATGGCTGACCTATCCGCCCAAGCTGCTTGTGCTGTGCGAGCCGACCCGCGGCATGGATGTCGGCGCCAAGAACGACGTCATCAACATCGTCCGCGACCTCCGCGCCCGGGGGCTCGCGATCATCGTGCTGTCGACCGAGCCGGAAACGGTGCTGTCGCTGGCCGACCGCATCCTCGTGCTCAAGCGCGGTGCGGTGGTGCGGGAATTCAGGAACGAGCCGGTCAGCAAGGACCGCCTGCTGGAAGCGGCGTGACGGAGAAGCACATGAGCAGCGAGACAGTTTCAGCGGCAGGGCAGCGGGCACGGGGCCTCGCGCCCTTCCTGCGCTCGCAGATGCGCAACATCGCGCCGTTCCTGACCCTGATCTTCCTGTCCGCCTTCTTCGCCTTCGCGAGCCCCTCCTTCGCGACGCTGGACAATCTCGGCAACATCCTGACGCAGGTGTCGGTGACGGGCATCATCGCCGTCGGCCTCACCTTCGTGATCCTCTGCGCCGAGATCGACCTGTCGATCGCCAGCATCGCCAACGTCACCGGCATTGCGGTGGCCTATTTCACGCTTCAGGAATCCTACGTCAACATCGCCAACATCCCCCTGCCCGGCGCAGTCGCGATTCTGCTGTCGATCCTGCTCTGCGCCCTGCTCGGCCTCGTCAACGCGCTGGGGCTGACCGTGATCGGCATCCCCTCCTTCATCATGACGCTCGCCATGATGCAGATCGCCGCCGGCATCTCCGCGCTGCTGGTGCGCGGCCAGATCGCCTACAAGGTGCCGAGCCTGATCACCACGCTCGGCTCCGGCTCGATCGGCGGCATCCCCTGGATCGTCATCGTCGCCGCCATCATGCTGCTTGGCGGCCATCTGGTGCTGACCTACACGCGCTTCGGCCGCTACGTCTACATGGTCGGCGGCAACCGCGAGGCGGCCGAATATGCCGGCCTCAACGTCAAGCTCATCCTGGGCAGCGTCATGGTGATCTCGGCGGTGTGCTCCGGCATCGGCGGCATGCTCGGCGTCGCGCATTTCGGCAGCGCCCAGCAGAACGAGTTCGATACCTATCTGCTCGACTCCATCGCCGCCGTCGTCGTCGGCGGCACCAGCCTGTTCGGCGGCCGCGGCGGCATCGGCAACACCATCGTCGGGCTGTTCGTGCTCGGCGTGCTCAACAACGGCCTCGACCACGTCAACATCGACAGCTTCCTGAAGATCCTGATCCGCGGCCTGATCCTGCTGGCGGCGCTGGTGATCAACGTCTACGCGCAGCGGCTGAGGGAAAAGGCGGCGGAATAGTCGCTCTCAAAACAAAAACTGCGAAAAACAACCCCATGCACAGTAGAGACTGTGAGGAAATTCAAACGCTTACGAAACCCGCAAATGGCGTGCGTGCGACCGAGCCCACATTTGACTCGTCGGGCAAAACAGGAGCAGGATGTCACCGTGGGATGTCCGCGGATGATGATCGCATGGCGGCCACGATTCCCAGGCGTCACCGGGCTACAGTTGGTGAAATGCCTGCGCGTTCCGCTTCACAAACTCCTTGATGCTCATCGGCCGAACTCCGGTCAACTGCTCGACATCGTCACTGAACCTGTCGTAGCGGTTGTTGCGATGAAGGGCTGCCATCGTCTCTACATGCGCAACGATATGCGGCGACATTCCAGAGGCGATCAACTGCTGCCTGAAGGCGTCCTGGGGAACATCGACATAGCTGATCGTGCGGCCGAGCGCCTCGGAGAACTCGCCCGCGATCGCGCGCATGTCCTGTGAGACCGGTCCCGTCAAATGGTAGGTCCTGCCGACATGGCTCGACGGATCCTGCAAGATGACGGCGATGACCCGAGCGACATCGAAGGCGGCAATTGCCGAGTTCTTTCCTTGCCCGAAGGGAGCCGGGAGCTTGTCTTGAAGGGACACGCCCTTCGCGCTCTGGAGAAACAATCCCTCCATGAAGGCTGTGGGGCGCACTTCAACGACGGGCAGGCCGGACCATGCGAGAATCTGCTCCGCCAGCCAATGCTGCTTTTGCTGCGGGCTCGCGGTCGTGTTGAAGACGTCCATCTCCTTCACGGTCATCTGAGACAGATTGACAAACGCCTTGATATCGTGATGTTTCGCCACAGCGGCAACGTTCGTTGCGACCTCCAGATAGTCCGGAGATACCGACATGGTCAGGCAAAGACGCTCGCAGCCCTCCATCGCGCGGTGAACGTCCGCGAGCTCGCGCAGATCGCCGACGACGACGTCCGCGCCCGCATCGCGAAGGTCAACGGCTCGCTCGTCATCAACCCTCAGCTGGGCGCGGACACGGAAGCCCGCGGCGAGAAGCAGATCGGCGACCTTGCGGCCAACGGAGCCAATCCGTCCGGCCGCGCCAGTCACGAGGATGGGATGCTTGTACTCTTTCGGGTCCATCATTCTGTCTCGGCTAAAGGACCTGCTCATCCCGCAGACGAGCCGGCGGGACAATGATCTCGACCTTCCCGTTGGCGACATCGTAGACGACGCCGGACACCATCATCGCAGCAGGAAAATGGTCGTTTCCCTTCAACGCAGCGACATCGAGGCGGACAGCCTGATACGGGTCCGTGATGGCCATCTTGTTCAGCTCGTCTTCCGTGACGTTCAAGTGCTGCGCCAGCAGCCCGGGCGCGTGCTTGTAGCAAGGTATGATTCCGCAATCGGTATGGTGCAGAACGATCAGGTTCCAGCCTTCTCCGAGCGCCTTTCCGGCCGCGTTCGCGACGGTCTGCAGGATTGTCATCGTCTCCAGCAGCGCCATGTTGATGCGGCCCCCCACATTCCGGATGACCACCGCCTCACCCGGCTTCAGCTCGAAGATGTCGGCGGGATCGACACGGCCATCGACGCACCCGACGATGACAGTGCGCATCGACGGAAGCATTTTGAGATCGGTCGCGAAGCCGTTCTTCGCAAAATCGATGTTGCGTTCGACCAGTGTTTCCACAAAGTCCATGATCTACTCCTTCACATTTTCCGTCAGGCCGGTTCCAACATCGCTTTCGCGACAAGATGAGGCACGTCGATCTGCAGCCAGTGGTTCGCATCGAGGGCTTTGAGCGTGGCGCGGGAGAACCGGGACGCCATGTCGTCGGCCACGCCCCGGGTCAGATACGGATCGTAGATGCCCCATATCAATCGCACCGGCGCGCGGAATTCGCGGAGCGCCGCGACCCGCCGATTGTTGTATTCGAGATTGGCGCGGGCATCGCTCGCCATGCTCAAAAATGCCGGCCCGGAACCAGGCGTCCGCACGAAATTCTCGTTGATGATCGGCTGCAGGATCGATTCGAACCGTGCGCGCAGCTCGGGGGGCGCCCCCTCCTCGAAGAGACCTTGCTGGAAGCGGAGCAACCACCCGGCCTGCTTCGGATCGGTCATGATCGCCAGCGCAAGCTTCTTGAGTGCGGGATCCGAGCACAGTTCGATGAGCTCGGGAAAGCGCAGCGCCGCCGAACTCGCGTAATAGCAGTTCAGCAAACACAGCGACGAGACGAGCTGAGGATGATCGAGCGCGAAATTGATCGCTGCGGGCCCGCCGGCATCGTGGGCTACCGGGATCACCGGGCCCACGCCAAGATCGTCAACGACGGCTTTGAGGTCCGCGAGCTGTTGCTCGAAGCTGTAGAGAAAGCCTGGAGGCTTGTCGGACAGGCCGAAGCCGAGGAAATCGAATGCGATCACGCGACGGCCCGCCGCGGACAGAAGCGGCGCAAGCTCTTCATAGATCCGGCAGTTGTCCGGAAATCCGTGCAGCATCACGAACGGAGCACCACCCCCGGGATAATCACGGACGTAGAGGCGCCCTCCCGGACGCGATACATACCTTTCTAGAAATCCGCCCTTTGACGGGGAGCCATCCGCTGATCCGGCCGCGGCAGACGCGACCGAAGGATATCCAGCCGCGAGCGTGCCCGCGACAGACAGGGCTGCATCTCTCACGAAGGCTCGTCTTGTTCGTTCCCGCGTACAGTCCGTATCGTTCGAAGGCATGGCGTCAGCCTTTCCTTGCATCAGTTGCGCCGCCACTCAGCGGCCAATGCCGCAGACCGATGAGATGATGTTCCAGGCGTTCATTTCGCTGTCGGAGGCAGAAGCCGTCCCAACGGCTGAAGCGGACCTAGCGGGGTGAATTCAAACGTCATCATTCCAGCCTGCCCGAGAGGCAACGGGTCCAGCAGCGCCTTTGCGGCCTCGACCGTGGTAACGTCGAGAATGAAGACAACGCCGGTCTGATCGGGCCTCGCGTACCAGCCATCGATTTTTCCGGCCAGGTACAGCTCCAGAGTCGCCGGCACTTCACGTGCAAGGACCGCTGGCAAAGCCGCCGGTGTCGCCTTTGACGTTAGATTGCCGACGGCCAATATCCTCGTGACGAGACCCGGCTTGGCAGCTGTGCCCGGCGCATCCGCTGCCTGCGCAGAAGTCCCGCCGGCACCCACCATCATCGCAAGGGTCAACGCCCCAAGCGTCGCTCTTACCGGCCAATCAACGAGCTGGTCGTACATCATGGCAACTTCTCCTTGGCAATGAGGCTGTTCTTCTCGGACCGAATGTCATTGACCGCCGGGTTTTCCGTTGAGAACGTCCGAATGAATGCGGGCGAATTCGCCGACGGCCATGGGCTTCTTGCCGGTGATGCGCTCGACGTTGTCGTCGCTCCCGGACATGTGCCCGTGCTGATAGTCCGCCATCGCGCCACGGAAATGCTGCACGACGTAGGGCGGCACGCCCATGGCAGCGATCGAGTCGCAATACTCGTCGATTGGAAGGTCCTGGTATCTGAACTTCCGGCCGAGCGCCTCGGAGAGTTCCGCGGCCATTTGCTCGTGGTCCATCTCCACTGGTCCGGAAAGAGGAATGGTCTTGCCGACATGAGCCTCAGGGCTTCTGAGCAGCGCGGCCACGACCCGCCCCTGGTCGTCCGAGGCGATCGGTGAATGTCGCCCTTTACCGGCCGGTATCCGGATTATCCCCTCGCGGACAAAGGGCAGTTGCCAGGGATAGAGCAGCCATTCGAGGAAAAAGGTCGGCCGCAGATGAATGACCGGAACGCCGGACCAATTGAATACCTGCTCGGCGATGTAGCTGTCCCGGCAGGAATCGCTCTTGGAGTAGCGATTTGCCGAGCGCTGCGACAGATTGATGACCGTCGAGACACCCGCTTCCTTCGCCCCCTGGGCGAAGTTGACTGTCGCATGGATCAGGTTCGGCGCGACCGGCCACACGAAGTACGCGGCGTCCACGCCATCCATCGCCGCACGAATGGTGTTGATCTCCAGGAGGTCGCCAATGACGACTTTCGCCCCCAGGATCTCGAGATTCTTCGATCTGGCATCTCTGCCGTGGGCCATCGCGCGCACATTGAGCCCAAGGGAAAGCGCTTCCCGCACCGCCGCCCTGCCCGTGTCGCCGGTGGCTCCTGCAATCAGAACGGTCCTGGTCATGATCTCACTCCGATGGTGTGACGCGTCTGATGCCGGTCAGGCGACCGCCGGTGAACGAAATCTGATCGCCGCGAGGATCGTCACGATGACGAACACCGCTAACGTCACGGCCTGGACGGCGACGAACGCTGGCTCGGTCTGGGTCGGCGCCAGGGCCTTCAGCGCCGGCACCTTGAGGAAGGTCTGAATGACCAGAACGAAGACGTTTAGATAAAGTGAGATCAGAGCCGTCACGACATAGATGGTGCGCCAGTAGCCCGAGAGATGCTTGCCATAGAGCGCAAACGAGGCGACGGAGAGCAGTGCCAGCGAGAGTATTCCGACGACATGCGACGGAAGCAATGACGCGACCGGGAACAGGAACCCTGTCAGGCTGGTCAGTATCGTTGTCGCGAGGAACAGGATCGTCCAGCCGCGCGATATAGTTGAGCTGAGAAGGCCTGCCGCTGCAACAAAGCCCGCGGCGATACCGATCAGGCCAATGGCAACGTGGATAGGCGTGAGAGCCGACAGCACCATATCCGTCCCCGAGCATCGAAGCCTGCTGGTGGCAACGACACTGCGCCGTCGCTCCGTTCAGGCAGAGCATCGGTCAGGTTCGGATCTTTTGATTGAATGAAAACGATGTCGCGCTTTGTACAAAAGCAACCCGGGAAAAAGGAGCAGCTACGGGCCGCGTACTAGTCGCCTTGGTTGCGCTGCCGCCAGCGGCCGGGACTCATGCCATTGAACTTCGTAAAGACCCGGCTGAGATGGCTTTGGTCAGCAAATCCGCAGATCACAGCCACCTCCGCCAATCCCAACCGGCCGCGAACCAGTAGCTCCTGCGCGCGCTCGACGCGCTTTCGCATCAACCATTGATGGGCCGTGACACCGGTCGTTCGGCGGAAGGCTCGCGCAAAATATCCCGGCGACAGTCCGCATTGCTCGGCAAGCTGAGCGATCGTGGGATCGCCGTCGAGATGAGCCGCAATGAAGTCGATCGAGCGGCGAAGCTGCCACGGCGCGAGCTGCCCCAGGGGCAACGCCGGAGTAGCCGACACATCGCCGTAAAACCGGGCGACGTGGGCATGAAACGCCAGGGCAATATGGTCGATGAAGAGCGTGCTCTGCTCGTCCGGCGTTTCAATACGGTCGAGCAGCGCCGTTGCCAGACCGTGCATGACGCGATCCTGCTGTCCGAGATCCGGCGAAATCAGGCTCCTCACCCTTCTGCTTCCGCTGTCATATCCGAGCTCCTCCAACGACGCCTGCGAGATATAGAAGCGGACCACATCGAACGCGTCGTGAATCTGGGAGACCGGATTGCTGCGCAAGTCGAACAGGAACGCGTCGCCGGTAGCTGCCGTCTTCGTCAGGCGATGCTTGCCATCGATCCACAAGTCCACGGCAGTCGGCTTGAGGGCAACGTGCAACGAGAAGGCATTTTCGGAGGGAACGTCCTTCGCCCGCAAGCTGAGCGCGCGATCGCTGAACAGGCGGGTAAAGCCGATGGGCGCAACCGACGCGGTCCGCGCCAGCACAGTCGGCGGCAGGTCCAGGTGGAACCTCTCGCCGATGACGCGACTTTCGTAACTTCGCGCTGGCCGATTAAGTGCCGACACCATTCGCGGCGCCTCGTTGCTGATAGGCGTATCTCAATAGCGGAAATCCGGCCTGCCAGCACGCTCAAATCCTGATCAACCATGGGCGGCAAGCACCCTCCCCCCTGGAGATATCCACCCTCAGTCGGAGGCCATCGCCGCCCGCCCCGCAATCTCCTCACTCCGCCAACACCGTACCGCATGCCCATCCGCGCGCGTTTCCAGCGTCGGCCCCGGCTCGCGGCGGCACAAATCTTCCGCGTAACGGCAGCGCGGGCTGAAGGCGCAGCCGTTCGGGGGATTGAGCGGGTTGGGCAGATCCCCGCCTGTGGTCGCGAGCGGCGCATGGTGCAAGGGATCGGGGATGGCGGCGATCAGGGCCTGCGTATAGGGGTGCGCGGGCCGCTCGAAAATTTCGCGCCAGTCGCCGTTCTCGACGATGCGGCCGAGATACATCACGGCGACGCGGTCGCTCATGTGCTCGACGACACCGAGATCGTGGCTGATCATGATGTAGGAGAGACCGAGCGTGTCCTTCAGTTCCAGCAATAGATTGATGATCTGGGCGCGGATCGAGACGTCGAGCGCCGACACCGGCTCGTCGCAGATGACGATTTTTGGATTGAGGATCAGCGCGCGGGCGATGCCGATGCGCTGGCGCTGGCCGCCGGAGAATTCATGCGGATAGCGGTAGGCCTGTTCGGGGCGCAGGCCGACATGCCGCAGCATCGTCGCGACGCGGTCCTCGATCTCGCTCTTTGCGGTCACGCCATGCACGCGCAGCGGATCTTCCAGCGTGCGACGAACGGTCTGGCGCGGATTGAGCGAGGCGTAGGGATCCTGGAACACGATCTGGACGGTCCGGGCGAGCGACTTGCGATCGCCGGACTGCCGGTTGGTCACGACCTGCCCGTCCAGCACGATGCGGCCGCGGGTCGGCGTCAAGAGGCCAAGGATCGACAAGGCGACCGTCGACTTGCCCGAGCCGGACTCGCCGACGAGGCCGAGGCATTCGCCGCGCTTCAGCTTGAGATCGACACCGTCGACGGCACGAAGCAGCCGCCTGTTACGGCCGAACAGGCCACCGCCCAGCGGAAAATGAACCGCGAGATCCTCGACGCTGAGAATGAGATCGTCGTCCACTCTCGCCTCAGCCAACACGTTTTGCGGCTCATGCATGGTGGTGACACCTCACCAACCCGCCTGCCCCGAGCAAATCCGCCGTCGGCGCGACGGTGCGGCAAATATCGGTCGCCTGCGCGCAGCGCGGATTGAACCGGCAGCCATCGGGAAAGTTCGCGATCGCCGGGACGACGCCCGCGATCTCCTTGAGCCTGCTGCGGCCAAGCGCAGCGCGGCTGCCCAACCGCGGCAGCGAGTCGACGAGACCTTGGGTATAGGGATGCGAAGGCGCCCGAAAAATTTCGGTCGAGCCGCGCTCCTCGACGATGCGGCCGGCATACATCACGGCGACGCGGCGGCAGACATTGGCGACGAGGCCAAGATCGTGGCTGATCATCAGGATCGCGGTGCCCCGCTCGGCGCACAAATTCCGCATCAGCTCGATGATCTCGGCCTGCACGGTCACGTCGAGCGCGGTGGTGGGCTCGTCCGCGATCAGGAGATCCGGGCCGCAGGCCAGCGCAATCGCAATCATCACGCGCTGGCGCATGCCGCCGGAGAGCTGGTGCGGATAGTCGTTGACGCGCCGCTCGGGCGCGGGGACGCGGACGCTGGCGAGCGCCTCGACGGCCAGCTTGTTGGCCTCCCGCCAGCTCTTGCCCTTGTGGAGCACGAACATCTCGGCGATCTGCCGGCCCACCGGCGAGACCGGGTTGAGCGCCGTCATCGGCTCCTGGAAGATCATGGCGATGCGATCGCCGCGCAGGTCCCTCTGCCTGGCCGCGGAAAGATGCTGGATCTCCTGTCCGTCGAACCGGATGACGCCGGCGCCGATCGACAGCGGCGGCCGCAGCAGGCCGATCAGGGCGAGCGCCGTGATGCTCTTGCCGCAGCCGGATTCGCCGACGAGGCCAAACGTCTCGCCGCGATCGATGCGGAACGAAATGCCCTCGGCCGCCGCGACGCGCTTCGATCCGTCGTCGAGATCGATGCGCAAATCCTCGACTTCGATCAGCGGCGCGCCCGTCATGTCCGCCGGCTCCGCGATTGAGGATCGAGAATGTCGCGCAGACCATCGCCGAGCAGATTGAGGCCGAGCACCGTCAGGAAGATGGCAAGGCCCGGAAAGACCGAGAGCCACGGTGCCGTCGTGATCTGGTCACGGGCGTCCGAGAGCATGCTGCCCCAGCTTGGGAATGGCGGACGAACACCAAGGCCGAGGAATGATAATGCGGCCTCAGAGAGGACCGCGCTGCCCATGCCGAGCGTCCCGATGACGACGATCGGACCAAGCATGTTCGGCAGCAGCTGCGTGATCATGATGCGCAGATCGCCGTAGCCGAGCACGGTGGCGGCCTGCACATAGCCCTGGCTCCTCAGCGACAGCGCCGAGGCCCGTGCGATCCGGCACGTGAAGGACCAGTTGGTCAGTCCGAGCGCGATCAGGAGGCTGGTCAGGCCGGGACCGAGCACCGCCATGATGGCGAGCGCAAAGATCAGCGAGGGGATCGCGAGCATGACATTGGTCAGGGCGTTGACGACATCATCCCACCAGCCGCCCCAATAGCCGGCACTGAGGCCCAGCGCCACGCCGATGATGCTGTTGATGAGCTGCGAGACGATGCCGACCGTCAGCGAGACGCGGGCGCCATAGACGACGCGGGAATAGATGTCGCGGCCCTGGTCGTCGGTGCCGAACCACCAGGTCCAGCTCGGCGGCTCCTCCGCATTCATGAGGTTGGCGTCCAGGACGGGATCAGTGTGCGCCAGCCAGGGCGCGAGCAGCCCGACCAGGATCGCAAGCGCGAACAGCGCGCCGCCGATGATGAGGTTGGCGCGGAGCTTCATGCGTATCTGATCCTGGGATCGATCACGCCGTAGAGCACGTCGATCAGCAGATTGATCACCAGAAAGGCCAGCACGACCACGAGAATGGAGCCCTGGACAGCCGGAATGTCGCGCTGCAGGACGCTGTCCACCAGCAGCGAGCCGATGCCCGGCCAGGAGAACAGCTTCTCGACCACGACCGCCTGACCCATCAGCCCGCCGAACTGCAGGCCGACGGTGGTGAGAATGATGACGAGCGCGTTGCGCATCACATGCCATTTCACGACGCGGGTCTCGCTCATGCCCTTGGAGCGCGCGGTGCGGACGAAATCGGCTGTCATGATCTCGAGCACCGCGGCGCGCGTGGTCCGGGCAAACAGCGCCATCGGCGAGACGCCGAGCGTCACGGCCGGCAGCAGCAGATATTTCAGGCCGCCATCGCCGTAGCCGAAGCTCGGCAGCCAGCCGAGCTTCAGCGCGAACAGATACATCAGCACCAGCCCAAGCCAGAATTTGGCGATGGAAAGCCCCGACACCGCCACGACCATGGCGGCACTGTCGACCAGACCGCCCGGCCGCAATGCGGCGATGAAGCCGAGCGGCACGCCGAGCACGATGGCGAACGCCATGGCTGTGAAGACCAGCTGCAGCGTCGGCCAGGCCCGCTTGGCGATCATGGTCGTCACAGGCTCACGGGTCCGGAACGACGTGCCGAAATCACCGGTGGCGAGCTTGGCGATGTAGGAGCCGAAACGCACATAGACGGGATCGTCGAGGCCGAGCTGCTTCTTCATGCGCAGCTCGACCTGCGGGTCGGCATCGTCGCTCATGCTCGAGACGATACTGCCGGGAACAACGCTGAACAGCACGAAGACCAGCAGCACGACGGCAAGCACGGTCGGAATGGTCTGCAGGAGGCGACGGATCAGGAAGGAGAGCATCGGCACTTTCTTCCCTCCCTCCATCTCTTAGCGTGATGGAGGGAGTACGAGAACGCGTGTCACTTCGCGGGCGAGGTCTCGTCGACCCAGAGGTCCTCGACGTTCTGGTGGGTCAGCTCCGTCGCGTTAAGCTGAACGCCATGCAGCCAAGGCTGCACGGCCATCACCGCCTTGTTGTAGTTGAAGAACCAGACCGGCGCCTCGTCGTAGAGCAGCGCATTGGCCTTCTGCAGCAGCTGGGTCCGCTTGGCGACGTCGTCGACCTGCCCGGCCTCGTCGATGATCTTGTCGAACTCGGCGTTCTTGAACGTCATGTAGTTGCAGGCCGATTGCGGCGTGGAAGAGTGGAAGCATTTCAGCGCGGCCTGGGGGTCCGGGCCGGTCTGCTGGGAATAGATGAAGGCCTGGTAGTCGCCGGAGCGAACCACCTCCGAGAGCACCGCGGCCTCGACCTGCTTGACCTTCGCCTTGATGCCGACCTTGTCCAGCATCGGGATCACGGCCGAGACGATCGGCAGGCCCCAGCTCTCATTCTGGCTGGTGGTCCATTCGAATTCGAAGCCCGAGGGATAGCCGGCGTCAGCGAGGAGCTGCTTGGCCTTGGCGGGATCGAAAGCGTAAGGCTTCATCGCCTTGTCGTAGGCCGGCGAGGTCAGCGGCAGCCAGCTGGTGGCGCGATAGGCCTTGCCCTTGACCAGCTTGTTGATGATCAGATCGGTGTCGATCGCGAGGTTGATCGCCTGCCGGACGCGCTTGTCGGCGAACGGCTTGAACGAGGGGTTCATGCCCATGTAGCGCGTGAAGACCTCGGCGACCTCGACGATGGTGCCCTTGAGGTCGGCATCGTTCTGATAGGCGACGTACTGCGCCGGCCCGAGCACGGAGGTGTCGATCTCCTTGTTGCGGAAGGCGACATCGCGCGCCGCGGCCTCGCCCATGATCGACACGACGACCTTGTCGGCATAGGGCTTGCCGGGCTTGTAGAACCGGTCCCACCGTTCCAGCACGATGCGCGATCCCGGCACGTGCTCGACGAATTTGAACGGCCCGAGGCCGATCGGCTTCTGGATGAAGCCCTCCTTGGCGGCCTCGTCGGCGGGATAGATCGAGGTCAGCGCGGTGAAGAAGTAGAAGCCCGGATCGACCTTCTCGGTCAGCTTCATCTCGACGGTGAAATCGTCGATCTTCCTCAGGCCGGAGATCTCCTTGGCCTGGCCTTTCTCGACCGCGGCCGCGCCCTCGATCATGCGGACGAAGCGCGCGCCCGGATAGGCCTTGGTGCCGTCCATGATGCGGTTGTAGGACCAGATCACGTCGTCGGCCGTCATCTTGCGCCCGTTGTGGAAGAAGGCGTCATCGCGGAGCTTGAAGGTATGAACCAGACCGCCGCCAGAGACGACGTCCTCCTTGGCGAGTTCCAGCACCGGCTTTCCTTCCGCGGAATTCCAGATGTAGAGCGAACGATGCAGCGCCTTGGCGTAGATCTCGTCCTGGGCGCGCTGGGTGGTGTGAATGTCGAGGCTGGTGAAACTCGACCCATAGGGCGCCGTCATGCGGACGGTTCCGCCCTTGCGTGGTGTCTGAGCCTCTGCCGGGGCGGCGAGCGCCAGCCCTAGACCAGCGACGATCGCCATCAACCTGAACATCATGTGTCCCCCAACAACGCAGGTATTCCGATCAGGGATTTGATCATTCGTCGCCAGTCGAAAGCAAGCATCGTTTTGATGGCAATCGATGCCGGTTCCTGAGGCAGCCACGGCCTCGTGGATCAGGTTGCATGTTCCGACGATGCAAGCTGCCGATTGACGCGGTGCATCATCGAGCGACCAAAACCAGTGAACATTTTTCGTGATCGATGCGACCAAGCTCAGGATCGTTATCTGAGCCCCAGGGATCGCGGAAAAATGAAGCTCCGAACGTTAGGTATCCTGCTCGCCGGCAGTCTGGTCGCCGCGACGGCGGCGATGGCGATCCCGGTCACGCCGGACCCCGCCCGGGACAGTTCGACCAACACCCTCCACGCCGGCTGGTCCCACACCTCGCGGTCAAACGGGGATGTCGCCGATTCCTGGTGGGCGGTCAGGGACCGTTGCGCCCCCGACTATCTCGGTGAGCGCCTGCTCTGCGACGCCCTCGGGGTTTTGGCGCGGGCCGCAAGCCGGACCTTCGAGAGCAAAATGTCCGCGGACGTGGGCCTGCCGCTCCCGGGCGGCTGGGGCCTGATGACCGCGAACAACTCGCCCTTCATCCGGTCGGCTCACGTCGAGACGCCGCTCGACCTTGCGGCCGTGCTCGGCTTCTATCGCGCCGCACTCGGGCAGCGCGGCTGGACAGAGAATGACGGCGCGGTGGTCGAGGCGGATCGGGCCGTGATCGCCTTCGCGACGTCGGACGGACCGGCCTCGCTCCGGCTCACCCGTCAGGACGGCAAGACCATCGCCGACCTGTCATTGCGCAAGCCCCCGGTCGCGACGGCAGGGTTTTTGCCGAAACCGGAGCAAGGGCGGCTGATGCTCGGCAACAGGACGGACGGCGCGGCGATCGTCACCATCAACGAGCGGACCATCAATCTGGCGGCGCGCGCCGGAGAGAACCTGGCGAATTCGGACAGCACGGCCGGCGAATTGCCGGACGGCCAAAAGCTCGATCTGTCGCCGGGCAAGTACAAGGTCACCCTGAAGGTGGACGGTAGCGCGGCGCAGAGCCGGGAGTTCGAGGTCGCGGCCAACGAGACCTGGGGTCTCCTGGTCGGCCAGGATGGCGCGCCGCTGCCGATGCGGCTGTATTGAGGCGCTGCTCTCTCCCCTCGTCATTGCGAGCCACCGGGTCCGCGCAAAGCGCGGCCCGATGACAGGCTCCGCGAAGCAATCCAGACTGCCGCCGCGGAAGGACTCTGGATTGCTTCGTCGCTCCGCTCCTCGCAATGACGGAGTGTGCGGGTCGGCCTTTTGCGACGTCTTCAGCCTGCCAATTCCGGCTGCCAGTCGCGCAATTTCCGCGCGGCGCCCGCAACGTCAGCGATCGTCCGAAACGCGGCCGCCTCGACCATCATCGCCCGCGCGAGCCGCACGGCGCGCGCCTCGCTTTCCGCCCTCCTCTTCGGATCCTCGATCAGCTCGAAATCGATGTTGTGCGCGAGGCCGAAGATGCGGCGGATGGTTTTGGCTGCGGCAAAGCCGACCGTGTCGGTGAACAGCCGCTGCATATAGGCCTGCCGCTCGGCCTCCAGCCGCACGACGCCCTTGTCGCCGGCGAAGAGCGAAACCGGATAGGCATCGCCGGTCGGCCCGGTCCGCCAGAGGTCGAGAAATTTGCGCGCGAACTCGTTCCAGACCTTGTCGACCGTCTCCAGCACCCAGGCCTCGAACTCAGCCCGCTCGCCCGGCGCACGCTCGTGGCCGGCGGAGGCGAAATAGGCCATCAGCAGATTGGCCAGCACGGCGCCGACGTCGAACCCCATCGGGCCATAGAAGGCGAATTCAGGGTCGATCACCCGCGTCTGGCTGTCCGTGACCATGATCGAGCCGGTGTGGAGATCGCCATGGAGCAGCGCCTCGGGGCTTGCCATGAATTTCAGCTTGAGGCGGGAGATCGCGACATGCAGCTCCATGTCGTCACGCAGGTTCGCGGCAAGCTTGTCGAGATAAGGCGCGGTCCAGCGGTTCTGCTCGGCGATGCGGTAGGGGTCGGTGAAGATCAGATCCTCGGTGATCTTGCAGAGCGCATGGTTGCCGGCGAACGCCGCGATGGCCTCCTTCTTCTCGGCGGCCGCAAGCGCGAGGTCGGAGGTGAAGAACAGCGTGCGCGCCATGAAGGTGGTGATGTCGTCCACGAAGCGCGGATATTGCGTGCCCGCAACCAGCCCCTTGCGCATGATGATGTGCGGCTCGAGCAGCTCCATCACCGTCAACGCCAGCGCCGCGTTGTGATGCAGCAGCGCCGGCACGAGGCCGGGGGCGAGCCGGGCCTGCTTGGACAGCGCGAGATATTCGTAATGAGCCCGCGACAGCGGTAGCGGCCAGCTCTCGCCGACGAGGCGGACGTAGGGCAGCGCCTGCTTTACCGCGATGCCGCCGCGCGCGCCCCTGACGATGAAGACGAGATTGAGATTGCCGTCGCCGACCTCGGTGATGGGCCAGGATGCGGGGTCGCCACCGAGCAGCGCTGCGATGTCAGGTTGGCCTGCGAGATAGTCCCGCAAGTCGGCTTCATGCAGAATCCGATAGTCCCCTGCCCGATCTCCGGTCATGACGATCCCCATCCCATGTTATTGGCCGGATCGTTACTCCCGCTCCAGGAAGCTCGAGCCGATCTCGGCCTTTCTTTTGATGGGATCGTAATCGCAATAGACGCTGTCCGCCACCAGCGTGTAGCTGGCGCTGACGGTGTATTTATCGAGCTTGGCCGAGTTCAGCCCGATCACCGAGGTGCTCTTGCCACCGTTCCACTTGAACGGCGTCGAGCTCTTGGCCTGCTCGCAGGCCAGCACCGCCTCGTTGAAGACGTAGCCCTCGACGAACGCCTTCAGCGTTCGCACCTGCACCGCCATCTTCCATTCGAAATAGCCGATGCCGCCGAGGCCGGCGACGATCAGCACCAGAAGCGCGATGACGATCCTCTGAAAAGTCATTCGTCCCCCCAAAAAACAACGACGTTACACACAAATTCTAGAACGGCATGCCCATCAATTTCGACAGGCGCTCGATCGAGAGATAGCCGGCCTGATAGGCGGCCATGCCGAGGCCGTAGATGACCGCCGAGATGATCGTGGTCCAGATCACCTTGCGGCCCATCCGCGTCAGGATCGGCGCGCCGGGGTCGGTGCCGGGCGCGCCGACGCCGTCCTCATGCTGGCTGCGCACGCCGAACGGCAGCGTCAGGAACAGCGCGATCCACCAGATGACGAAGTAGATCGCAAGCGCGGTCGAGATCTGGATGGCCATGGCGCGGCCTTACGCCTGCTCGATTTCGACCAGCGCGCCGGAAAAGTCCTTCGGGTGCAGGAACAGCACCGGCTTGCCGTGGGCGCCGATCTTCGGCACGCCGTCGCCGAGCACCCGCGCGCCCTCTTTCACCAGCGTGTCGCGGGAGGCGATGATGTCCACGACCTCGTAGCAGATATGGTGGATGCCGCCGTCGGCATTGCGCTCGAGAAACTTTGCGATCGGCGAGGTCTCGCCGAGCGGCTCGATGAACTCGATCTTGGTATTGGGGAGCGTGGCGAACACGGTGATGACGCCATGCTCGGGCAGCGGGACGGCTTCCGAGATCTGCGCCCCGAACGCCGCGCCGTAGATCTTTGCGGCCTTGACGGCATCCCTGGTCGCGATCGCGACGTGGTTGAGGCGACCCAGCATGTTTCTTCTCCCTCAGCGCATGATCCCGCGAGACCATGCCGACACAGTTACACTGTCAGGACATGTACCAGACAGGGGGGCTTTTTACCCCAATGTTCGTTGATGACGGCCCGGACAGCACGCCGCACCGACTCTCCCAGCGCATCGGGATCGCGGCGGCGCGCCCGTGGCAGGCCCTCGATCGTGGACATCACGGCATCGAAGACCAGGTCGTCGAACGGCTCGCCCGCCCGGTTCTTCTCGGGAATGCCGACGAGGTCGACCTCGGGATCGTCGGCGAGCTCGCCCTGCGCGGTCATGGCGATGGCGACGAAGGCGCAGCCGGAAAAGGCCATGCGGCGACGCTCGACCACGGCGCGGGATTTGGAATCCTCCAGGATCGTGCCGTCCTTGTAGAGCCGGCCCGCAGGCACCTCGCCGACCACGCCGGGATCGCCGGGGCCGAGCTTGACGAGGTCGCCGTTGCGAATGACCAGGACCCGCGGCACGCCGGCGGCTCGCGCGAGCTTGGCGTGCTCGTTCAGGTGCAGGGCTTCGCCGTGGACGGGGATCAGGAGCTGCGGCTTCACCCAGGAGATCATGTCGCGCAGCTCGTCGCGGCGCGGATGGCCGGAGACGTGGACCAGATGGTCGCGATCGGTGATGATCTCGACGCCCTGCAGCACCAGATTGTTGATGATCGAGCCGACGGCCTTCTCGTTGCCCGGGATGGTGCGCGAGGAGAAGATCACGCTGTCGCCGCGGTTGAGCGTGATTTCAGGGTGGTCGTCGTTGGCGATGCGGGCCAGCGCGGCGCGGGGCTCGCCCTGGCTGCCGGTGCAGAGCGCCAGCACCTTGTCTTGCGGCAGGTGGCCATAGACCTCGGGCGAGCGGAAATTCTGCACGCCGTCGAGATAGCCGGTCTCGCGCGCGACCTGCACCACGCGCTCCATGGCGCGGCCGACCACGACAACCTCGCGATCGGCGGCCTTTGCGGCATCGGCGACCGCCTTGATGCGGGCGACGTTGGAGGCGAAGGTCGTGACAGCGACGCGGCCCTTGGCTGACTTGACGAGGTCGATGATGGTCCGCGCCACCTCGGCCTCCGAGGGCGAGCGGCCGTCGCGCACGGCATTGGTGGAATCGCCAATCAAGGCGAGCACGCCCTCCTCGCCCAATTCGCGCAGCCGCTTCTCGTCGGTCGGCGCGCCCAGGGTCGGGGTCGGGTCAATCTTCCAGTCGCCGGTGTGCAGCACGATGCCGGCGTCGGTGTGGATCGCCAGCGCGTGCGCTTCCGGAATCGAATGCGCGACGGGGATGAACTCGACGTTGAACGGGCCGATATCGACGCGTCCGCCGGACGGGACGACGGTGACGGGTATCTCAGGCGCATTGCGTTCGGCGGCGCATTTGGCCTCGAACAAAGCGGCGCTGAATTTGGTGGCGTAGATCGGGCATTTCAGCTTCGGCCAGAGGTCGATGATGGCGCCGAAATGATCCTCATGGGCGTGCGTCAGCACCAGGCCCATCAGGTTCTTGCGTTCCTTCTCGAGGAAGCTGATGTCCGGCATGATCAGATCGATGCCGGGCAGATGCTCCTCGTCGCCGAAGGAGACGCCGAGATCGACCGCGAGCCACGAACGCTGGTGGCGGTTGCCGAGGCCGTAGACCGACAGGTTCATGCCGATCTCGCCGACACCGCCGAGCGGCGCAAACACCAGTTCGTCGGGCCTTGCCATCACGCAGCTCCCACCGAGCGGACCGGGCCGAAGAACACCTCGCCCGCGGCAATCGGCACGCGACGGCCCTCCGCGGTGCGGACGATCAGGCAGCCGGTGTCGTCGATCGTATCGAAGATACCTTCCAGCACCATCGTTCCCGTGTGGATCGCGACCGGCTCGCCGAGCCTGGCCGCGCGCTCCAGCCAGAGTTTCCGGATCTCGGCAAAGCCGCGGCCATTGTCCCAGATGCCGCGGAACTCGACCCAGGCATCTGATAGCGCCGAGAACAGCTCTTCCGCGCTGATCTGCACGCCGAGGGCTGCCAGCGACACCGCGGGCGTCGGAGTGCCCTCCGGCGCTCCTACGACGTTGGTGCCCATGCCCGTGACGATGGCCAGACGATCGCCGATGGCCTCGGCCTCGAGGCCGATCCCGACCAGCTTCTTGCCGTTGGCGAGCACGTCGTTCGGCCATTTGAGGGCGTAGCGGGGACGGCCCTCGCCGAGGCGCATGGCGGCCTCGAGGCTGACCTTCTCCAGCGCCGCCTCCTGGGCGAGGCCGGCGGCAAAGCCGATCGTGGCGGCAACGCCAGGCGTCACATCAAGGACCTCGAGGATGCTGGCGGCGAGATTGCCCTTGGGCGCGATCCAGGCGCGCTGGCGGCGGCCGCGGCCGGCCGTCTGATCATCCGTGACGAACCACATCGGGCCGGTTTCGCCGGCCCGCGCGCGTTCGATCGCGTCGACATTGGTCGAGCCGGTCCGCTCAAAAGCCGCGAGCTTGTAGCCCGCCGATTGTGCGCGAGGACCGAGTGCGAACCCCATCCTAGAACAGCGACTTTGCCGCGGCGGAGGCAACGCTCACCACGGGCCCCGCGAACAGCGCGAACAGGATGTTGAACAGGCCAGCAACCGCCAGCACCGTCCGCACCTCGAACCTGACGGGATCGACCTGGCCGGCCGGCTCGTCGAAGTACATCGTCTTGACGATGGCGAGGTAGTAGTAGGCGCCGACGACGCTGGTCAGCACGCCGATGACGGCGAGCGTGAACAGGTTCGCCTTGATGGCGGCGACGAAGACGTACCATTTGGCGAAGAAGCCGGCGAGCGGCGGGATGCCGGCGAGCGAGAACAGCAGCATCGCGAACATGAAGGCGAGCAGAGGATTGGTCCGCGACAGGCCGGCGAAATCGCTGATCTGCTCGACGGCCTGGCCGTTGCGCTTCATCGCGAGGATGACCGAGAACGAGCCGAGCGTCATCGCGACATAGATCACGATGTACATCAGCACGCCCTGCGCGCCCTCGACCGTGCCGGAGGCAAGGCCGACCAGCGCGAAGCCCATGTGGCCGATCGAGGAATACGCCATCAGGCGCTTGATGTTGCTCTGGCCGATTGCGGCGAAGGAGCCGAGCGCCATCGAGGCGATCGCCACGAACACCAGGATCTGTTGCCACTGCGAGACGATGCCCGGGAATGCCGTCAGCGTGACGCGGGTGAAGACGGCAAGCGCCGCCACCTTCGGCGCGGAAGCGAAGAAGGCGGTGACCGGGGTCGGCGCGCCCTCATACACGTCCGGCGTCCACATGTGGAACGGCACGGCCGAGACCTTGAAGCAGAGGCCGGCGAGCAGGAACACCAGGCCGAACACGAGGCCGACATTCGAGATCGTCGCGGCCGCGGCGATGCCGGCGAAGCTGACGGTGCCGGTGAAGCCGTAGACCAGCGAGGAGCCGTACAGCAGCATGCCCGAAGACAGCGCGCCGAGCACGAAATACTTCAGGCCGGCTTCGGTCGACTTGGCGTTGTCGCGGTTCGAGGCCGCCACGACGTAGAGCGCGAGCGACATCAATTCGAGGCCGAGATAGAGCGTGATCAGGTCGCCGGCCGAGATCAGAACCATCATGCCGAGCGTCGAGAGCAGCACCAGGATCGAATATTCGAAGATGCGGCGCGACGGGTCGGCCAGGAACTCGGTCGACAGGATCAGCGTCACCGCCGAGCCGATCAGGGCCAGGATCTTCATGAAGCGGGCGAAATCGTCGACGATGAAGCTGCCGCCGAACGTCACCTGCTTGCCCGCGGGCAGCGTGTATTCGAGCACGCCGACCACGACCAGGAGCAGCACCGCCAGCGAGGTGACGGCACCGGTCGTCCCCTGCCCGCGATAGGCTCCGAGCATCAGTAGCGCCATGGCGCCGATCGCGAGCACGAGCTCGGGCAGCACCGGCGCCAGTTGATAACCTGCAGTCGTAATGCTCATGACGATATCCTGACCTGCCCGATCAATGGAGCAGTGCGGCGGCCTTCACGGCCGTCACAGCGGTGTTGTAATTGTTGACGAGTTGCTGGACCGAGGCGGCCGACATGTCGAGCACCGGCTTCGGATAGACGCCGAACAGGATCGTCAGCGCGATCATCGGGAACAGCGTCACGCATTCGCGCAAGGTGAGATCCTTCATGCTCGCCAGCGACGGCTTGACCAGCGCCCCGAACACGACCTTGCGGTAGAGCCACAGCGCATAGCACGCCGACAGGATCACGCCGAAAGTGGCGAAGAACGCGGTCGGGATCGAAACCTTGAAGGTGCCGAGCAGCGTCATGAACTCGCCGACGAAGCCGGAGGTGCCGGGCAGACCGACATTGGCCATGGTGAAGACCATGAAGGTCAGCGCGTAGAGCGGCATCCGGTTGACGAGGCCGCCATAGGCCGCGATCTCGCGGGTGTGCAGGCGGTCGTAGACGACGCCGACGCAGAGGAACAGCGCGCCGGAGACGATGCCGTGCGAGATCATCTGGAACACGCCGCCGGCGACGCCCTGCATGGTGCCGGCGAAGATGCCCATGGTGACGAAGCCCATGTGCGCGACCGACGAGTACGCGATCAGCTTCTTCATGTCCTCCTGCATCAGGGCCACCAGCGAGGTGTAGATGATCGCGATGGCCGAGAGCGTGAAGATCAGCGGCGCGAAGTCGTGCGACGCCAGCGGGAACATCGGCAGCGAGAAGCGCAGGAAGCCGTAGCCGCCCATCTTCAAGAGGATCGCGGCGAGAACCACGGAGCCCGCGGTCGGCGCCTCGACGTGCGCGTCGGGAAGCCAGGTGTGCACCGGCCACATCGGCATCTTCACCGCAAAGGACGCGAAGAAGGCCAGCCACGCCCAGGTCTGCAAGCTGCGCGGCACGGCGGTGTGCATCAGGGTCGGAATGTCAGTGGTGCCGCCGTTCCAGTACAGCGCCATGATGGCGAGCAGCATCAGGACCGAGCCGAGCAGCGTGTACAGGAAGAACTTGAACGACGCGTAGACCCGGCGCGGACCGCCCCAGACGCCGATGATCAGGAACATCGGGATCAGGCCGCCTTCGAAGAACAGGTAGAACAGCACGAGATCGAGCGCCGAGAAGGTGCCGATCATCAGCGTTTCCAGGATCAGGAACGCCATCATGTATTCGCGGACGCGGTTGGTGATCGCCTTCCAGCTCGCAATGATGCAGAACGGCATCACGGCGGTGGTGAGGATCACGAGCGGCAGCGAGATGCCGTCCACGCCCATGTGGTAGGTGATGCCGGTGGCGAGCCAGGCCGCCTTCTCGACGAACTGGAAGTCGGCGCTGTTGGGGTCGAAGCGCATGACCAGGATCACCGACACCGCGAAGGTGATCAGCGTGGTCCAGAGCGCGATCCAGCGCGAATTGCGCTTGGCCGCCTCGTCATCGCCACGGCTCAGGTAAACGATCAGCGCGCCGACCACCGGCAGGAACGTCGTGACCGAAAGAATGGGCCAGGTTGTCATTTACTGGCCTCCAAAGCCGAACATGAACCAGGTGATCAGGCCGGCGGCACCGATCAGCATGGCGAATGCGTAGTGATAGAGATAGCCGGTCTGGATCTTCACGACGTTGCGGGTGACGTCCAGCACGCGGGCCGAGATGCCGTCGGGACCGAAGCCGTCGATGATGAAGCCGTCGCCCTTCTTCCAGAGCTGATAGCCGATCCACTTCGCCGGACGGACGAAGATGAGGTCGTACAGTTCGTCGAAGTACCATTTGTTGAGCAGGAACTGGTACAGCATCGGCTGCTCTTGAGCGAGCCGAACGGGGATGTACGGCCGGCGGATGTAGAACAGGTACGAGACCAGGAAGCCCAGCACCATCATCACCGTCGGCAGGAAGGCGATGTGCTCGGGGATGTGGTGCATCTCCTCGATGATGTGCGGGTTCATCTTCACGGACTCGCGGAAGAACTCCTCGACGCCGTGACCGGCGAACAGCTCCTTGAACGGCAGGCCCGCGACGAACGAGCCGACCGCGAGAACGCCGATCGGGATCAAGATCCAGAGCGGAGCCTCATGCGCGGCCTCGTAATGATGCTCGTCATGCGGCTCGCCGTGGAAAGTCTTGAAGATCAGGCGCCAGGAGTAGAACGAGGTCAGGCCGGCGGCGACGACCGTCATCAGGAAGCCGTACACCGCGAACGGGTTGTGCGAAGCGTAGGCGGATTCGATGATCGCGTCCTTGGAGAAGTAGCCGGCGGTCAGCGGGAAGCCGGTCAAAGCCAGCGTGCCGACCACCATCACCGCATAGGTGTAGGGGATCTTCTTCCAGAGGCCGCCCATGTTGCGGATGTCCTGCTCGTGGTGCATCGCGTAGATCACCGAGCCGGAGCCCAAGAACAGCAGCGCCTTGAAGAAGGCGTGCGTGAACAGGTGGAACATGCCGACCGAATAGGCCCCTGCTCCCATCGCCACGAACATGTAGCCGAGCTGCGAACAGGTCGAGTAGGCGACGATGCGCTTGATGTCGTTCTGGACGAGGCCGATGGTCGCCGCGAAGAACGCGGTGGTGGCGCCGAAGAACATCACGACGGCCTGGGCGTTCGGGGCGAGCTCGAACAACGGCGACAGGCGCGCCACCATGAAGACGCCCGCGGTGACCATGGTCGCGGCGTGGATCAGCGCCGACACCGGGGTCGGGCCTTCCATCGCGTCCGGCAACCAGGTGTGCAGCAGGAACTGCGCCGACTTGCCCATCGCACCCATGAACAGCAGGAGGCAGGTCAGGGTCAGCGCATCGGCGTGCCAGCCGAGGAAGTTGATGGTCTTGCCGGTCAGGCTCGGTGCCTGATGGAAGATCGTTTCGAAGTCCGTCGAGCTGGTCAGATAGAAGATCGCGAAGATGCCGAGTGCGAAGCCGAAGTCGCCGACGCGGTTGACCACGAAGGCCTTGATGGCGGCAGCGTTCGCCGAGGGCTTCTGGTACCAGAAGCCGATCAGCAGATAGCTTGCCAGACCCACGCCTTCCCAGCCGAAGAACAGCTGGACCAAATTGTCCGCAGTCACCAGCATGAGCATGGCGAAGGTGAACAGCGAGAGATAGCCGAAGAAGCGCGGCCGGTACGGATCCTCGTCCATGTAGCCGATGGAATAGAGGTGCACGAGCGAGGACACGGTCGTCACCACCACCAGCATCACGGCGGTCAGCGTGTCGACGCGCAGCGTCCACCAGACCTGGAGGTCGCCGGAGAAGATCCAGGGCAGCAGCTGGATACGCGCGTCGTGGTGCATGAAGCCGACATCGACCAGCGTCATCCAGGACAGCGCCGCCGACACGAACAGCAGGCCCGTGGTGATCAGCTCGGCGCCGCGCGAGCCCGCCGCGGGCGGCTCGACCGGACCGTGGCCGTGGTCGTCATGCCCGTGATCGTCGTGACCATGGTCATCGTGGGCCGCCGCGGCATGCGCATCGCCATGGCCGTGATCGCCGTGATGATCGAGCTCGTCGCCCGAGGGGTTACGGGCATGCGCGCCGGCCAGCGCAATCAGGCCGGCGAGAATTGCGCCCAGCAGAGGCAGAAAGACAATTGCCTGAACCATGACTGAGCTCAGCCCTTCATCAGATTGACGTCCTCAACCGCGATCGAGCCACGGTTGCGGAAATAGACCACCAGGATGGCGAGACCGATCGCGGCTTCAGCGGCCGCGACGGTGAGCACCAGAAGCGCGAAGACCTGGCCGACGATGTCGCCGAGGAAGGTCGAGAACGCCACCAGGTTGATGTTGACCGAGAGCAGGATCAGCTCGATCGACATCAGGATGACGATGATGTTCTTGCGGTTCAGGAAGATGCCGAGGATGCCGAGCGTGAAAAGGATCGCGCCGACGGCAAGATAGTGTCCGAGCCCGATCGTCATTTCACCCACTCCGCCGCATCGGCATCCGAGAGCCCCTGCCCCGGCGTCACCTTGCGCATCGCCATCGCCATCTCAGGCGTGCGTGCGTTCTGAACGTTGATATCCTGCCGCTTCACGCTCGCCTTGTGGCGCAGCGTCAGCACGATGGCGCCGATCATGGCGACCAGCAGCACCATGCCCGAGAGCTGGAAGTAGTGGATGTACTTCGTATAGAGCACCAGCCCGAGCGCCTCGGTGTTCGAGACGTTGGTCGGGATCGGCGCCGTGATGGTCTTGCTCACGGTCGGGTTGATCACCCAGGCGCCGACGGTGAGCAGCAGCTCGAACAGGAAGATGCCGCCGATGACGAGACCGACCGGCAGGTACTGGATGAAGCCTTCGCGCAGTTCGACGAAGTCGACATCGAGCATCATGATCACGAACAGGAACAGTACCGCGACGGCGCCGACATAGACGACGATCAGGATCATCGCCAGGAATTCGGCGCCCATCAGCACGAACAGGCCGGAGGCGTTGACGAAGGCCAGGATCAGGTACAGCACGGAGTGCACGGGATTGCGCGAGACAATCACCATCACCGCCGAGGCGACGCAGACGCCGGCGAAGAGATAGAAGAACAGCGCGGGAAGGATCATGCTCTCATCTCACCGGTAAGGCGCATCGAGCTCGATCGCCTTCGCGATCTCGCGTTCCCAGCGGTCGCCGTTGGCGAGCAGCTTGGCCTTGTCATAGAACAGTTCCTCGCGGGTCTCGGTCGCGAACTCGAAGTTCGGACCTTCGACGATGGCGTCGACCGGACAGGCCTCCTGGCAGAGGCCGCAATAGATGCACTTCACCATGTCGATGTCGTAGCGCACGGTACGGCGGGTGCCGTCGTTGCGACGCGGGCCGGCCTCGATGGTGATGGCCTGCGCGGGGCAAACGGCCTCGCACAGCTTGCAGGCGATGCAGCGTTCCTCGCCGTTCGGATAGCGGCGCAGCGCGTGCTCACCGCGGAAGCGCGGCGAGATCGGGCCCTTTTCGAACGGATAGTTCAGCGTCGGCTTCGGCTGGAAGAAATAACGCATGGCGAGGAAGAACGCCGAGACGAATTCCGACAGCAGGAGCGAGCGTGCAGTGGCGTTGATGTTGATACCCATGACGGCCCTCACTTCGGCGCGATGCCGGCGAAATGCAGCACGCCGGCCACCACGATCACCATCGCCAGCGACAGCGGCAGGAACACCTTCCAGCCGAGACGCATCAGTTGGTCGTAGCGGTAGCGCGGCACGATCGCCTTTGCCATCGCGAACAGGAAGAACATGAAGAACAGTTTCAGCGCGAACCAGATGATCCCCGGCACCCAGTTGAAGGGCGGCAGGTCCACCGGCGGCAGCCAGCCTCCGAGGAACAGGATCGTGGCCATCGCGCACATCGTGACGATCGCGACGTATTCGCCGAGCATGAACAGCAGGTACGGCGTCGAGCCGTATTCGACCATGAAGCCGGCGACGAGCTCGGATTCCGCTTCGACGAGATCGAAGGGCGGACGGTTGGTTTCCGCCAGCGCCGAGACATAGAAGATCACGAACATCGGGAACAGCGGCCACACATACCAGTTGAGGATGGTGAGCTGCGGCAGCCCGATCAGGCTGGCAAGACCGCGGACATGCTGGGCCTCGACCACGGCCGAGAGGTTCAGCGTGCCGGCGCAGAGCAGGACGGTGATGATGACGAAGCCGATCGAGACTTCATAGGAGACCATCTGCGCCGCCGAGCGCAGCGCGGCCAGGAACGGATATTTCGAGTTCGACGACCAGCCGGCCATGATGATGCCGTAGATCGACAGCGACGAGATCGCGAAGATGAAGAGGATGCCGACATTGATGTCGGAGATCACCCAGCCGAGATTGGTCGGGATCACCGCCCAGGCCGCGAGCGCGAGCACGCACGACACCAGCGGCGCCAGCAGGAAGACGCCCTTGTTGGCGCCGGCCGGGATGATCGGCTCCTTCAGCACGAATTTGAGCAGGTCGGCGAAGGACTGCAGCAGGCCCCACGGGCCGACCACGTTCGGGCCGCGACGGATCTGCACCGCCGCCCAGATCTTGCGGTCGGCGAGCAGGATGTAGGCGATCGCGACCAGGAGGACGACGAGCACCAGGACGCTCTCCGCGACCATGATGATCAGCGGCCAGAGGAAACCGGTCCAGAATGCGCTTTCGAAGAATTCCATCGGCTCACTCCGCTGCGGTCAGCATCTGCCCGGAGGCAAGCCGCGAACATTCCGCCATCACGGCGGACGCACGCGCGATTGGGTTGGTCAAATAGAAGTCCTCGACCAGGGGCTTGAACGGCGCCTTCTCGGGCGAACCGCCCTTCCCCGCCAGCTTCTTGATCTGGTCGGCGGAGCCGGCCTCGATCTGGTCGAGACGGATCAGATGCGGCACGGCCTTGAAGATCGCCTGGCGCAGCGCACTGAGCGAATCATAGCCGAGCTTCTTGCCGAGCGCTTCCGACAGCGCACGGATGATCGCCCAGTCCTCGCGGGCTTCGCCCGGCGGGAAGGCGGCGCGACCGGTCATCTGCACGCGGCCTTCGGTGTTGACGTAGATCGCGGACTTTTCGGTGTAGGCGGCCGCCGGCAGGATGACGTCGGCACGATGGGCGCCACGGTCACCATGGGTGCCGATATAGACGACGAAGGTGCCGTCCGGCGCCTTGATCTCGTCGGCGCCGAGCAGGAACAACAGGTCGAGCGTGCCGAACGTCGTCATCTGCGCGGCGTTCAGGCCGCCCGCACTGGCGGAGAAGCCGATGTCGAGCGCACCGACGCGCGAGGCGGTCTCGTGCAGCACGCCAAAGCCGTTCCAGCCGTCCTTGAGCGCGCCGACGTCGAGCGCGAGCTTCGCGGCGGCAGCGAGAATGGCGGCGCCGTCGTGACGCGCAGCCGCGCCCGCGCCGACCAGGATGATCGGGTGCTTGGCGTTCTTGAGCACGTCCATGAAGGAGTGCTTGCCGGCCGCGAGCTCACCGAGCGTCTCGGTGCCTGCGCCGAGATGATCGTAATCGTAGGTCAGATCGGCCTTGGCGCCGATCACGCCGACCTTGAAACCGCCGGTGCGCCAGCGCTTGCGGATGCGGGCGTTGAACACCGCCGCTTCCTTGCGCGGATTGGCGCCGATGATGAGCAGCGCATCGGCCTGCTCGACACCAACGAGGGTCGGGTTGAAGATGTAGGAGCCACGGCCGAGCGCGGGATCGAAGGCGTCGCCGCCCTGCACCGCCAGATTGTTCGAGCCGTACTTGGACAAGAGGTCCTTCAGCGCGAACATCTCCTCGACACCGGCGAGGTCGCCGGCGATCGCGCCGATGCGCTTGCCGTCGGTGCGCCCCGCCTTGGAGGCGATCGCGGCGAAGGCTTCCTGCCAGCTCGCCGCGCGCAGCTTGCCGGCTTCGCGGATATAGGGCCGATCGAGGCGCTGGGTGCGCAGGCCGTCGACGATGTGGCGGGTCTTGTCGGAGATCCACTCCTCGTTCACGGCCTCGTTGATGCGCGGCAGCACGCGCATCACTTCACGGCCGCGGGTGTCGACGCGGATCGCAGATCCGAGGCCGTCCATGACGTCGACCGACTGGGTCTTGCCGAGCTCCCACGGACGCGCCGCGAAGGCATAGGGCTTCGAGGTCAGCGCGCCGACCGGGCAGATGTCGACGAGGTTGCCCTGCAGTTCCGACGTCAGCGCGTGCTGGAGATAGGTGGTGATCTCCATGTCCTCGCCGCGCCCCGTGGCGCCCATCTCAGGGGCGCCTGCGACTTCCGCCGAGAAGCGGACGCAGCGCGTGCACTGGATGCAGCGGTTCATCGAGGTCTTGACCAGCGCGCCGAGATACTTGTCCTCGACCGCGCGCTTGTTCTCGGCGAAGCGGCTGGTGTCGACACCATAGCCCATCGCCTGGTCCTGCAGGTCGCACTCGCCACCCTGGTCGCAGATCGGGCAGTCCAGCGGATGGTTGATGAGAAGGAATTCCATCACGCCTTCGCGTGCCTTCTTCACCATCGGCGAACGCGTGGATATCTCCGGCGGCTCGCCCTTCGGGCCCGGACGGCAGTCGCGAACGCCCCAGGCGCAGCTCGCGACCGGCTTCGGGCCGCCCTTCACTTCAACGAGGCACATCCGGCAGTTGCCGGCGATCGACAGCCGCTCGTGATAGCAGAAGCGCGGAATCTCGGCACCGGCCGCCTCGCACGCCTGAAGCAGCGTGTATTCGGCGGGGACATCGATCTCTTTGCCGTCGATGATGAGCTTGGTCATTATCTCTACTCCGCCGCGACCATGTTCACGGGATCGCGGACGCCGGCATCATCGATGTCGGCCTTGTGCGAATACTGGTCGATGCGCGCTTCGATCTCGTGACGGAAATGCGCGATCAGGCCCTGGATCGGCCAAGCCGCCGCGTCGCCGAGCGCGCAGATGGTGTGGCCTTCGACCTGCTTGGTGACTTCGAGCAGCATGTCGATCTCGCGCTTGTGGGCGCGGCCTTCGGCCATGCGGGTGAGCACGCGCCACATCCAGCCGGTGCCCTCACGGCACGGCGTGCACTGGCCGCAGCTCTCGTGCTTGTAGAAATAGGAGATGCGGGCGATGGAGCGGATCAGGTCGGTGGACTTGTCCATCACGATCACGGCCGCGGTGCCGAGACCCGAGCGCAGCTTGCTCAGGCTGTCGAAATCCATCGGCGTGTCGATGATCTGCTCGGCCGGCACCATGCGCACCGACGAGCCGCCGGGGATCACGGCCTTGAGATTGTCCCAGCCGCCGCGGATGCCGCCGCAATGCTTGTCGATCAGCTCGCGGAACGGAATGCCCATGGCTTCTTCGACGTTGCAGGGCCGCTCGACATGACCGGAGATGCAGAAGAGCTTGGTGCCGACATTGTTCGGACGACCGATGCCGGCGAACCAGGCGGCGCCACGACGCAGGATGTCGGGCGCGACCGCGATCGACTCGACATTGTTGACGGTGGTCGGGCAGCCATAGAGGCCGACGTTCGCCGGGAACGGCGGCTTCAGGCGCGGCTGGCCCTTCTTGCCTTCGAGGCTTTCGAGCAGCGCGGTTTCTTCACCGCAGATGTAGGCGCCGGCGCCGTGCGCGACGTAGATGTCGAACGGCCAGCCGTTGACGTTGTCCTTGCCGACCAGCTTGGCGTCATAGGCCTGATCGATCGCGGCCTGAAGATGCTCGCGCTCGCGGATGAACTCGCCGCGGACATAGATGTAGCAGGTGTGCGCATTCATCGCGCAGCTCGCGATCAGGCAGCCTTCGATCAGGAGATGCGGATCGTGCCGCATGATCTCGCGATCCTTGCAGGTGCCCGGCTCGGATTCGTCGGCGTTGACGACGAGATAGCTCGGACGGCCGTCGGTCGATTCCTTCGGCATGAAGGACCATTTCAGACCGGTCGGGAAGCCGGCGCCGCCACGGCCGCGCAGGCCCGACGCCTTCATCTCGTTGATGATCCAGTCGCGGCCCTTGTCGATGATGTTCTTGGTGCCATCCCAGGCGCCGCGGCGCCGCGCACCCTCGAGCCCCCAATCGTGGAGGCCGTAGAGGTTCTTGAAGATGCGGTCCTTGTCCTCGAGCATATCAGTGCTTTCCGATCAACGATTGGACTGCTTGTAGGCAAGTCCGGCGGCGCAGACGGCGAATGTCAGCGCCCAGAGCAGACTGGATTCCTGCGACGCGTTCATCGCGAAGCGCTGCAGGGTGAACATGAAGGCCGCCGCGACCGCGGCATGCATGGCAACGAAGCCCCATTTATTCACGGCCTCGCCCCCTCCAATTGCGATGAGATCACCCATCAGGTGCTCTCCTTCAGCGTGGTCGGCCCACCGCTGGGCGCCGAGAACTGGCGGCCGTTCTGCGGGCCGGGCTTGGGCGGATTGCCCGAAGCGAAGCCGTCGAGCACCTTGCCGAAGGTTTCCTTGGTCAGATCCTCATAGGTGTCCTTGCCGATCAGCACCATCGGCGCATTCACGCAGGCACCGAGGCACTCCACCTCTTCCCAGCTGAAATTGCCGTCCTTGGAGAGATGGAAGGGCTCGTGATGGATGCGGTGCTCGCAGACGTGGATCAGATCCTCGGCGCCGCGCAGGCGGCACGGCGTGGTGCCGCAGACCTGGACGTGGGCCTTCTTGCCGACGGGAGCGAGCTGGAACATCGTGTAGAAGGTCGCAACTTCCAGCGCGCGGATATAGGGCATGTCGAGCAGGTCGGCGACGGCGCGGATCGCGGCTTCCGAGACCCAGCCTTCGTGCTGTTCCTGGACGCGCCAGAGGATGGCGATGACGGCGGAAGCCTGACGGCCGGCCGGGTATTTCGCGATCTGCTGCTTGGCGAACGCGAGGTTCTCCTCCGTGAACGCAAAGCTCGCGGGCTGGACTTCCTTCGGTGCTAAACGGCGAACAGACATATCTTATCTCTCACTGCATACGGCGCGCGGTCTTGGCGTTCAGGGCATCGATCCTGTCCTGCCAGAACGCGCTTGCGGTGCCGAAAACGTTGTAGCCGACGTGGGTCGAGACCTTGATGCGGTCGAGGATCGACAGCTCGGTCACGGTCTCCATCCGGTTGCTGCGCGGATCGAACACGATCAGCTTCAGCGGGGTCTGCTCGAGGATGTAGCGCGACACCGCATGCGAGCGGTCGCTGCCGTGCTCCTCGCACATGATGACGCTGTCGGCCTGGAGCAGCCGGGCACCGCCCTTGATCGCCTCGATCTCGACGCCCTCGACGTCGAGCTTGATCAGGTACTTGCCGCTGGCCGCGACCTTGCCGTCATCGATCAGATTGTCGAGCGCCAGCACCGGCACGTCCTCGCCACCGGCCGACGGGGCGCCGGCGATGCTGAAGGCCTCGTGCTTGGTGCCTGACAGACGCGCGGTGCCGCGCGTGGCGCCGATCGCGCATTTCAGGGTCTCGAAGCGGCCGCCATTGACGCGAGCGTTGTTGGCGAGCTTCGGATAGTTCTGGCCCGACGGCTCGATCGCGATCGCCTTGTGGGCGCCGAACGGTTTGCTCGACACCAGCACCGACCAGTAGCCGTAATTGGCGCCGCAATCGAGCAGCGTGTAATCGACGTCGATGGAGTCGGCGAACAAGAGCTCGAGCTCGTCTTCATAGTTGTACGAGCGGTTGAGCAGCTTGCTCCAGTAGCCGTCGCCGTAAGGGAACTCGAACACGGCGTCGGGATTGAGCTTGATCGCGATGTTGCGCCTGGGCAGCGTCTTCGCCAGCAGATTGGCGCAGGCGATGTAGCCCATATGCGAGAAGTGCGAGGAGATCTTCGATCCCGTCACCAGCGCCAAGGCAGCCGTCCGCTCCCACAGGTTGGCCCCTTCAAGGGCCCCCGAGGCACGGTCAAACTGGATTGGCGCCTGCGCCATCACCGATCGACCTCTCCGAACACGATGTCGAGCGAGCCCAGGATCGCGGAAACGTCGGCGAGCAGATGGCCGCGGCAGATGTGATCCATCGCCTGCAGATGTGCAAAGCCCGGCGCGCGGATCTTGCACTTGTAGGGCTTGTTGGTGCCGTCGGAGACCAGATAGACGCCGAACTCGCCCTTCGGCGCCTCGACCGCGGCGTAAACTTCGCCTTCCGGCACGTGAACGCCTTCGGTGTAGAGCTTGAAGTGGTGGATCAGCGCTTCCATCGAGCGCTTCATCTCGCCACGGCGCGGCGGCGCGACCTTGTTGTCGGCGACGACGACGGGGCCCTTGCCATCCGGCGCATTCAGCTTCTGGATGCACTGCCTCATGATGCGCACGGACTGGCGCATCTCTTCCATGCGGATCAGGTAGCGGTCGTAGCAGTCGCCGTTCTTGCCGATCGGAATGTCGAAATCCATCTCGGCGTAGCACTCATAGGGCTGCGACTTGCGCAGGTCCCAGGCCGCGCCCGAACCGCGCACCATCACGCCGGAGAAGCCCCACTCCCAGGCTTCCTTCAGCGGCACCACGCCGATGTCGACGTTGCGCTGCTTGAAGATGCGGTTGGCGGTCAGCAGGCGATCGAGGTCGTCCACGACCTTCAGGAACGGATCGCACCAGGCCTCGATGTCGTCGACCAACTTCTGCGGCAGGTCCTGATGCACGCCGCCGACGCGGAAGAAGGCAGCGTGCATACGGCTGCCGGACGCACGCTCGTAGAACACCATCAGCTTCTCGCGCTCTTCGAAACCCCACAGCGGCGGGGTCAGCGCGCCGACGTCCATCGCCTGCGTGGTGACGTTGAGAAGGTGCGAGAGGATGCGGCCGATCTCGCAATAAAGGATGCGGATGAGCTGGCCGCGGCGCGGCACCTCGATACCGAGCAGCTTTTCGGCCGCGAGGCAGAAGGCGTGCTCCTGGTTCATCGGCGCGACATAGTCGAGGCGGTCGAAATACGGGATCGCCTGCAGATAGGTCTTCTGCTCGATCAGCTTCTCGGTGCCGCGGTGAAGCAGGCCGATATGGGGATCGACGCGGGCGACGATTTCGCCGTCAAGCTCCAGCACCAGGCGCAACACGCCGTGCGCGGCCGGATGCTGCGGGCCGAAATTGATGGTGAAATTGCGAAGGTTTTCGGGTTGCTCGTTCATGATCAGGCCTTCGGTCCCGCCTTCTCGTCACCGGGAAGCGGATAGTCCGCCCCTTCCCACGGCGAGAGGAAATCGAACTTGCGGAATTCCTGGTTGAGCCGGACCGGCTCGTACACGACCCGCTTCTCCTGGTCGTCGTAGCGGACCTCGACGAAACCGGTGAGCGGGAAGTCCTTGCGCAGCGGATGGCCCTCGAAACCGTAATCGGTCAGGAGGCGGCGCATGTCGGGATGACCGACGAAGAACACGCCGTAGAGGTCATAGGCCTCGCGCTCGAACCAGTCGGCGCCGGGGAACTCGTTGATCAGCGACGGCACCTGCGTGGTCTCGTCGGCGGCAACCCGCAGCCGGATCCGCGTGTTCAGGGTCGGTGAGAGGAAGTGGTAGATCACGTCGAAGCGCTTTTCGCGCGAGGGGTAATCGACCGCCGTCACGTCGGTGATGTTGACGAAGCGGCAGTTCGGATCGTCGCGGAGGTACTTGACCACCTCGACGATCTTGCCGGCCTCGACATCAACCGTCAGCTGGTTGAAGGCCACCGTATGACCGGTGGCGGCGCCCGGAAGCGCGCTCACGATCGTTTGCCCAAGGGCGTCGAGCTTGCCGTCGTCCATGACGTAAAACCTTAGCGTTCGATGGTGCCGGTGCGCCGGATCTTCTTCTGCAGCAGCAGCACGCCGTAGAGCAGCGCTTCCGCCGTGGGCGGGCAGCCCGGCACGTAGATGTCGATCGGCACGATGCGGTCGCAGCCGCGCACGACCGAGTAGGAATAGTGATAGTAGCCGCCGCCGTTGGCGCAGGAGCCCATCGAGATGACGTAGCGCGGCTCGGGCATCTGGTCGTAGACCTTGCGCAGAGCCGGAGCCATCTTGTTGGTCAGCGTGCCGGCGACGATCATCACGTCGGACTGGCGCGGCGAGGCACGCGGGGCGAAGCCGAAGCGCTCGACGTCGTAGCGCGGCATCGACACCTGCATCATCTCGACGGCGCAGCAGGCCAGACCGAAGGTCATCCACATCAGCGAGCCGGTACGGGCCCAGGTGATGAGGTCGTCGGTCGCGGCCGTGAAGAAGCCCTTGTCGGACAGCTCCGAATTGACCTCGAGGAAGAACGGATCATTGGCCCCGACCGGCCTCCCGGTCGACGGATCCAGAATGCCCTTGGCGGCCGGCGCGACGACCGGACCGGTGGACGTTACAGGGTTCAATCCCATTCCAGTGCCCCTTTCTTCCATTCATAGGCGAACCCGACCGTCAGCACGGCGAGAAACACCACCATGGACCAGAAGCCGGTCGCGCCAAGCTTGCCGAACGCCACCGCCCAGGGAAACAGGAACGCCACCTCGAGGTCGAAGATGATGAAGAGGATGGCGACCAGATAGAAGCGGACGTCGAACTTCATGCGCGCGTCGTCGAAGGCGTTGAAACCGCACTCATACGCCGACAGCTTTTCCGGGTCAGGCTGCTGGAACGCCACGATGAAAGGCGCGATCAACAGCACCAGGCCAATGAGGCCCGCTACCCCTATGAAGACGACAAGTGGAAGATAGTTCTGCAGAATGCCGCTCATTGCGAGCCCTTTTTCCCGCGACGTCGGGGGAGCCGCGGATTCGTCCCGATTTGGAATTATTCTGAGCCTTAGCGCAGTGCACCAATGGGCGCAAGACACGCTCTTTTCAGGCCCTTTGCCGCCCCACAACGGTAGAAATCCCGGAATCACCCCGCGGCTGGTATGGAGCAGATCGCCAGAGCCAGCAAGGGAAACGGTCGCATTGCACGGCGGACGTTCCGAGATTGCAGTGCAAAGACCAAGGCCGCTCTTTGGGCCGCTCCCTGCTCGCAGCATTGGCCCAAAATGCACGGATTTTTGGTGCGGCGGCGCACCCGGACCGAGGCAATGAGCGCGGCGGACGCCCCTGATCGTCACCCGGTCGACATATTGCCGGGCCGCCGTCCGGAGCCGCGCAACCAACAAGCTGTGATCGCCGAAGCCAATTGCGCGATAGTTGCAGCCAGGACACGTATCCACAGGCGCAAATCGTCAGACGAGCCATGCATCCCGACGGGACCGGGGCTCGTCCGGCGAATGTGTCGGTGCCGGGCGGCCGCCGCGAGCGCGGCGGCGACGCTGGGCCGTCGCACGCGCCACGCTCGCATGAGCTCGGGCCGGGGGGCATGGCCGGGAGCTCATCGATCTCCCCTGGGAAGATCAGCGGTTGTCCGGCCGGCAGAACAGCTGGACGGTCGGGATCAGGGACGCGCGAAGCTGCCCTCGCCTGTCCCCATCATCGGCATCACCATTTGTAAGAGACGCTCGCGGTGACGCGGCGGCGGTCGCCGTAGAAGCACGCGGTTGGGGAGGAACAGCTTCCCACGTAAATCTTGTCCGTGATGTTGGCGACGTTGAGCGCGTATCGCCATCCCTGCCACTCGTAATGAATGGCAGCATCGCCCAACAGATAAGACGGGACCTCCAGCGTGTTCAAGTTATCGGCATAGGATTTGCCGACATAGCGAACGCCGCCACCGAAGCCGAGCCCAGCGAGCGGTCCGGATTGGAGCGTGTAATCGGCCCAGCCCGACGTGAGCTGGCTCGGCGTGTTGGTCGGCACCTTGCCGATCAGGGTGGCGTCGCCATCGCGGCTGACGAAGATGTCATAGACCGTATGAGACGCCGTCACCTTCAGGCCCGGCATCACGTTCGCCACCGCCTCGAGCTCGATGCCGCGCGAGGTCACCTCTCCGGTCTGGATTGAATGCAGCACATTGGACGGATCGGTGGTGAGCACGTTCGAACGTTTCAGGTCGAAATAGGCGATGCCGAAATGACCGTCGAAGCCGAGCGGCTGATACTTCACGCCCACTTCCGCCTGCTTGGCGGTTTCCGGCAAATAAAGCTGGTTCGGGGTCAGCGTGAAATTGGTACCGATGATCGGGTTAAAGCTCGTCGCGTAGGAAGCGTAAGGCGCGAGTCCATTGTCGAAATTGTAGATCAGGCCGGCACGGCCCGAGAACGCGCTGTCGTTGCGTCCAAGGCTCGCGCCGATGTGGTTGTCGTTGTTGGTGTCGACCCAGTCGTTGCGGCCCGACAACACGAATGTGAGACGATCGAACTTGATCTGGTCCTGCACATAGACGCCGACCTGCTTCTGCGTCAGCGTCGCGTTCTGATACGGCGCGCCGCTGAACGGTGCCGTCGGCGTGTAGACGGGATTGATCAGGTTGATGGGGTCCGCCGCGCCGAAGCCCTGGTAGTCGTCGATCTTGTAGTGTTTGAGGTCGATCCCGAACAAGGCGGTGTGCTGGACCGGACCGGTCGCGAAGCGGTATTCAAGCTGATTGTCGAGATTGGACTGGTTGGCGACGCCGTTCGTGAAGAAGTTGCCACGCGCCAGATTGGCGGCGGCGGCCGTCGTGGCGTAGCCGAGGCCGTACAGCGTTGCATAGTTCACATTGACATGGGCGAAGCGCGCGTTCTGACGGACAGTGACGCTATCGGAGAGGTTGCGCTCGAACTGATAGCCGATCATCTCCTGCTCGCGCGTGAACTTGTCGACGCTGGGATCGCCGACGAAGCGGCTGGTGGGAATCTTACCCCATGGCGCGTCCACGACGGTACCGACGTAAGGCAAGAAACCAATACCGCGCGTGTCTTGCTTCGAGGCTGACGCCAGCACCGTGAATGAGGTGTCCGCGTCCGGCTTCCAGGTGAAGGACGGGGCGATGAAGTAGTTGTTGTCGGGGGTGAAGTCGACCTGGGTACCGCCATTCTGAATCTGGCCGACGACACGATAGAACAGTTTGCCGGATTCCGTCTTGGTTGCGACAGGACCGCCGAAGTCGAAGGCGAGATAGCCGTTGCCGAAATTGTTGACGCCGGCCTCGACATATCGGATCGGCTCAGCCGGCGGCATCTTGGAAATCGCGTTGACGATACCGCCCTGGCTCGATCCGCCGTACAACACCGCCGACGGACCGCGCAGGATCTCCACGCGCTCCAGGTTGAATGGCTGCAGCTTCCAGCTCGCATAGGACGTGTAGAACAGCTGCATGCCGTCGAGGAACAGGCCGACGTCGTCAGATTTGAAGCCGCGGATCAGGAACCAATCGTTGCGCGTGTCCGCGCCGAACGTCCCTGCCCGCACGCCGGCCGCGTAGCGCAATATCTCGTCGAACTTGGCGGGCTTCTGGTCGCGGATCTGATCGGCGCCGATCACCGACACCGACTGCGGCGTCTCCATGATCGGCGTGTCGGTCTTGGTGCCCGACGAGCTGCGGCCGGCGACGTATCCGTTCACCGGACCACGCGCCGTCTCGACGAAGCCGGCATTACGCTGCGGCAGCGGCTTGTTTCTGCTCGCGGTCTGCACCACGCGTCGCGGCGCAGCACGTGCGGCGGATACGGGCGCGCGGCGACGCGCTTCCGGCGCGGTGACGGTCACGGACGGAAGATTCTGCGCGCCACCCTGCGAGGACGATTGTGCGAGCGATGCTTGCGGCACTAAAACCCAAGCGGATGCGGTCGCCAACACGGCCGACCGCAGCATTCCAAGACTGTTCAACGCGCCACCCCAAAGCTGCAAGTTTGATGCGTCATGCCGTCATGTCCCGACACGGCATGCGTTTGGGTGACGCTTATGTGAGGGTGCGCAAATTCCCTAATTGAATGCTTCTTAGAGAGGCTCTTAGAGAGTCTCTTAGAGGCGATCCAATATTTCCGGAGATTGCCGGGAACTCAGCGCGCGTTTTTTTCGCTCTCGAGCATCTCGGCAGCAATCGCGGTGAGCTGGTCGACCTGCCGCAACAGCGAGTCGAACTCGGCTTCGCTCAGATGTTTCAGCAGGCGCCGGTTGCGCTCCTTCGCACCTTCGACGATCGCATCATGTGCCTTGAGGCCGGCGTCAGTGAGCGAGACCAGAACCTCGCGGCTGTCTTTCGGATTTGCCGACTTCGCGATCAGCTTGCGCGAGACGAGTTCGGCCAGCGCTCGGCTGATCTGTCCCTTGTCCTGGCCGACCGCCTCTGCGAGCCGCGCCACGCTCATCGGCGGGCGGCGGCCGAGCGAGGCGACGAGGCCGAACTCGACCGAGGACAACCCGGCAATCCGCTTGTAGCGCAGGATGGCGCCGCGCCTGAGCAGATTGGCCAGCACCATCAGCCGCGACGACAGCATCGCGGTGATCGGCGCCGGCTCGCTATCGTCCGTATCGCACGTCGTCCAACCGTCCCTGCCCGGTGTCTGGTTCATGCTTCACCTGTGCCAAGAAAGCCGTGGCCTGCCAAGCCCAACTCCAGATCCCGGCGGGCGCTCTCCCCAGCCTCATCTGAATGCGACTTAGAGGCATTTGGAAGATCGTTGACATTGTCATCGAATTATTTTTCACTGGGGCAAGACATCAAAAGGCCCGGCCACCAAGGCCAGCGGCGGGAGGAACAGCATGACGATCACCCAGCGGGATCGCGATCTCGGCACGGCCTATGCGATGAAGCCCGCGCACACCCGCACCGAGCTCACCTCGGTCGTGCGCGGCACGCCGATGGGCGAACTGCTCCGCCGCTACTGGCATCCGGTCGGGCTTGTCAGCGACGCCACCGACACGCCGAAGAAGGTGCGCGCTCTGGGCGAGGATCTGGTGCTGTTCCGCGACAAGCATGGCCGCGCCGGCCTGCTCCACGCGCGCTGCTGCCATCGCGGCACCACGCTCTACTACGGCAAGGTCGAGGAAGACGGCATCCGCTGCTGCTATCACGGCTGGAAGTTCGACACCGAAGGCCATTGCCTGGAGCAGCCCTGCGAGCCCGACGGCGGCCAGTTCAAGGACAAGGTGCGCCAGCCCTGGTACCCGGTCGAGGAGCGCTACGGCCTGATCTTCGCCTATATGGGCCCGGCGGAGAAACGCCCGGTGCTGCCGCGCTACGAGTGCCTTGAAAACATGGACGACGGCGAGTTCGTCGAGGCCGATGACTCCTCGATCGGCGGCGGCGGGCCGGCCGTCATCCCCTGCAACTGGCTGCAGCATTTCGAAAACGTGGTCGATCCCTATCACGTGCCGGTGCTGCACGGCTCGTTCTCGGGGCCGCAATTCACCAACATGATGGCCTCGATGCCGGAGGTGAAGTTCGACAAGACGCCGCGCGGCATCGCGGTGCGGTCGATCCGCAAGCAGGACGACGGCAAGGTGTTCTATCGCGTCACCGAAGCCGCCCTGCCCACCCTGCGCGTGGTGCCCAATCCGCGCGTCGCGCAATTCGCCCGCGTCGAGTCGATCGGCTGGACGCTGCCGATCGACGACACCTCGTTCCGCATCTACGTCGCCGGCCGCGTGAAAAACTCCGGTGACATCGGCCGCATGCGCTCGAAGTTCAACGGCAAGTTCTGGTGGGACATGACGGAGCAAGAGCACCAGCAATTCCCCGGCGATTACGAGGCCCAGGTCGGCCAGGGCCCCGTGACCGTCCACTCCGAGGAGCATTTCGGCCAGAGCGACCGTGGCATCCTGATGATCCGGCGCATGCTCGGCGAGCAGTTGGAAGCGATGGAGGCGGGTCGCGACCCGATCGGCGTGTCGTTCGATGCGAGCGCACCGCCCGTCGAGTTCGAAGCGGGGAACTACATCCGCGAAGGGTAGAGCCCGCTTCGCACGAAAACGCTCTCAACCAGCCCCACGAAGGGCTGGACCGGCAACGATAACAAAGACAAATTGGGGGGATGCGATGGTCGATGTGACGTCACAAGTGTCGGTGCAGACGCCCGCCGCGGCAACGCCCTCGCCGCGGCGCTATTACGTGCTGGGCCTGCTCACCATCATCTACGCGCTGAACTTCCTCGACCGCACGATCTTCAATGTCCTGATCGAGCCGATCAAGAAGGAGTTCGCCCTCAGCGACACCATGATGGGTCTGCTCGCGGGCTTCGGCTTCGCGCTGTTCTATTCGCTCCTCGGCATTCCTATCGCACGCGTCGCCGACCGGCTCAACCGGCGCAACATCGTCGCGGTCGCCTTTGCGTTCTGGAGCGCGATGACGGCGCTGTGCGGCGCGGCTTCGAGCGTGACCTCGCTGGCGCTGGCGCGCATCGGCGTCGGCATCGGCGAATCCGCGGGCTCGCCGGCCTCGCAGTCCATCGTCGCCGATCTCTTCGCCAAGAACGAACGCCCGCGCGCGCTCGGCATCTACGCCATCGGGACCTATCTCGGCGTCTTCCTCGGCTATTTCGTCGGCGGCTATATCAACCAGCACTATGGCTGGCGGATGGCCTTCTACGTGGCGGGCCTGCCCGGCATCCTGCTCGCGATCATCCTGTGGCTGACGATCTCCGAGCCCAAGCGCGGCGCGATGCAGGAGAGCTTTGTGCCCGAGCCGCTTGGGCCGACGCTGCGCTTCCTCGGCTCGCAGCGGAGCTTCATCATCGTCCTGATCGGCTTCTGCCTGACCACCTACACGAACTACGCCACCGCGGCCTGGATCCCGCCGTTCCTCGCCCGCGTGCATCACCTGTCGAGCGCCGAGATCGGCACCTATGCCGGCACCTTCAAGGGGCTCGCCGGGATGGCCGGCACCCTGCTCGGCGGCTTCGTGGTGGCGCAAGTGAGCCGCCGCGACGATCGCTGGAAGCTGTGGGCCCCCGCGATCACCTCCGGCCTCGCCGGCCCCGTGTTCGCGCTCTGCATGCTGACGCAGGACTTTGCCATGATGGTCGCCATGCTGGCGCTGACCTCGTTCCTGGTCGGCTTCCATCTCGGCCCGATCTTCGCGATCGCGCAGACGGTGGCCAAGCCCAGCATGCGGGCACTCGCGTCCGCGCTGATCGCGCTGACCGCCACCTGCTTCGGCCAGGGCGTCGGCCCGCTCGCGGTCGGCATGGTGAACGACGCCCTGAAGGGCAGCTATGGTGCGGACGCCGTGCGCTATTCCCTGCTCTCGGCGGCGGTCACGACGACGCTGGGCGCGCTGCTCTTCATCTGGGCGGCGCGGACCATCCGCACAGACATCAAGCGGGCGAGCTGACTTCAGGCGCCCATGAAGGCGAGCATGTCCGCAAGCAGGCGCTCGCAATGCGTGAGCGGAAGCGGATGCGGCGCGCCCTCATAAACTGTGAGCTTGCTGCCCTTGATCAGCCTGGCGGTCTTGGCCCCCGTCAGCGGCAGGGGCGCGCTGGCATCCTTGTCGCCATGGACGATCAGCGTCGGGCGATCGATCGCGGCGACGGCCTTGCGGAGATCGGCGAATGCGATGGTCTTGCGGCAAGCCAGCGCCACCGGCAGCGGCACGCTCAGCATCATCTCGCGGATCCAGGTCCGTGTGATCTCGGGCGTGTCGGCGGTGAAGAACGGCGCCTCGTTCGCGGCGATCCATCTGGCGAAGTCGCTCGCCATGGCCGCATTGTCGGCCTCGATCATGGTCTTCGGAATCCCGTCCGGATTGTCCTCGCTCCTGATCAGGAACGGCGTCGTCGGCGCGACCAGCACGAGCCTTGCGATCCGCTCCGATCCGTGACGCGCGAGATAGTTCGCCGCCTCAGCCGTTCCCATCGAGAAGCCGACCAGCGTCACGTCGCGCAGGTCGCGCTGCTCGATCACCGCGGCGACGTCATCGGTCAGCGTGTCCAGATCGTAGCCGGCAGGCGGCATCTCGGAGCGGCCGTGCCCGCGCCTGTCAGGCGCGACGCACCGAAAGCCCTTCTCGGTCAGCGCGGCGATATGGCTGCCCCAGGTGCTCGCATCGAACGTCCAGGCCGACAGCAGAAGTACGGCACGGCCACTTCCCCAATCCTGCACGAAGAGCCTCGTGCCATCCCTGGCGGTCACATAGGGCGATCGTGCTGCCGGCTGGGCCGCGACTGGCGCGCGCGCAACGGACGCCGCCGCAAAGGCGGTCCCAAGCAGGGTGGCTTCGAGGACGGTTCGACGGTTCATTGGACTTCTCCCTTGCGGATCGCCCGGCGCTCATCGTTTGCGGCCGATGTAAAGCGATCATGGCGAAGGGAAGCGGCCCCCGCGATTACGCGGCAGGTAAGACACCGGCAGATGGCGATGGCCGTGGCCCGGGAGACGCCTCACATTGATTTCACGATAGTTTTCCGCCTGCGATGCCCCGGTTCCGGCTCCCCTACGGCCCCCTAGGCCGAAAGCCCGGCGAAACCAAGCGGGGTTATTAATGAAACCATTTTGCGGAACCCGTGAAACCATCCGGAAACAGATGGTCCTTAAGAGATGAGCCTACAGACGGCGGCCAAGCCCGTCGGGAGGCTCAGATGAACCACTCAATTCACTCTGCTGATCGTGCGACCCACCTGAAGATCGTGGTGGTGGCGCTTGTGGCAGGCATCCTGGTGGCCGGCTTCGGGATCGCAGCCCGTACCAATGCCGATTATAGCCAGACCGCTCAGTCGACCCAGGTCATCAAGGCCGGCAAGCCGGTGGTGGTGACCAGCGCAGGAACGTCGGAAGTTCGCTAAGGACCGGACTTCGCTTGATTGCGTCGTGCGTTGGACAACGTGGCCGCCTCCGGGCGGCCTTTTCGTTTGGTTTGCAGCCCACCGCCCCCCAAGCCAGGTATGAGATGGACCAAAAAAGATGGACCAAAAAAGATGCCCGCCGGGCATGGCGGGCATCTGTCCTTCGAGATCTCAGACTGCGTTACCAGGTGTAGCGAACACCCGCCTGCGCACCAGCGATCGAGGTTCCAGTGGCAATCGGGGCCACCAGGGCCTTGTTCGGCACCGTGATGCTGCTGCCGTGAACTTCGAGGTAAGACGACAGTTGCGGCGTCCAGAGCACGTTGATCTTGCCCGAGCCGCGAACGCCATACGTGCCGGTCGCGCCGAGCCCACCACCAACGAAGCCGACAATGCCGCCACCGGCGCCGCTCGAGTCGACGATCTCGTAGTACTGCCCTGAAATCGACGGCTGGACCGTGAAGCCCATCCACTTGGCCTCGAAACCGGCGCGCGCGCCACCGTGCACTTCGGTCGAGTCACCGGTCTTGCTGCCAAAGCTGGAGGTGAAGCTCTCCGAATAGGTCACGCCGGCCGTGGGCTCGATCCACACGGTGTACGGGAAGTCGAACCGGTATTGGCCATTCCAGGTATAGGAGATGCCGCTGGAGTCACCGCCCGCGACAAGGACCGTGTTGGAGGTGTTGTGGGTCCAGCTTGCGATGGCCGTGAAGTCAGTCGAGAAACCGCCGTTGAGATAAGACAGGGTGCCGGAGGTCGATGGTGTGGAGCCATCCATAATGAACCCGCCGGTCGCGAAGCTGTGCGCCCATGAGTGAGAGCCGGTCCCGATGAAGGTCAGCGCGTCGGTTGCGGTGAAGATACCGATCTTGGTCACATCGACCGCGCCGGTCACCGTCGCAACGCTCACCTCGACCCCGGTCGTTTGCGCCCTGTCGCCGCTGCCGACGAGGTTGCCGCCGTAAAGCCACATCGCCGGGGGCGGCGCCGCAAGCGCCGGAGCCTTGGCGTAGGCCAGCGCGCTGAACGGATTGCTGACACCCCTGGACGCGAACGGATCACGACGATCGAAATCCGACTCCTCGCCGCTGAAGCGCAGCGTTCCCGGCGGGGGAATGACCCGGCGATGCTGAATCTGATCGCGAACGTTCTGGATGATGTTCTGGATGACGTTCTTGACGACTTCCTGCGGAATATTGACCCCCGACGACTGGGCCAGGGCAGGTCGCGCAGCAAACAAACTAAGCAAAGCAAATGCGGCAACGGCAACGCCGTGACGGAAAATTCCTGGCCTCATGGTATTCGATAAGCCCCCTATTATTTTGCCCCGAGCGTCCGCGCAGGATTTGGTCCCGCGAACTCCTCATGCCGGAACCTATTTGCACGGCAGCTGCGGCGTCTTCACCCGATTGGGTGAATTGCCGTGCGGGCCCATCGAACGCTTCCACCTGATGCTCATTTGCAACACATTCCCGAGCCTCGTTAGCACGTGGTAGCACCGCACCACGTCCCCGGGTTGAATCCGCCTAGACATCTCCCGTTCTTCGATTTTATCGTTCGAGCGATTTCAGGGATAAATTTGCAATGGCAATTTGGGACTTGGGTGCCATTGAGGGCGCCTTCGCAGAAGCGGCTGTCGACTCCACGAGATGGACCCGGGCACTGGAGACGGTCGCATCGACAACCGAAAGCCATGGGGCACTCCTGCTTCCGGTCAGTGGCGGCGTTCTTCGCACGTTGCCCTTCACGGACTCATTATCCGGCTCGTTCGACAGCTATGTTCGTGACGGATGGCACCTGCGGGATGAGCGGATTCGCGGCATCCCGCTCATGCAGAAATTCGGCGTGATCGACGATCTCGACATTTTCAGTGCCGATACGATCTCCACCCTTCCCTACTATCAGGAGTTTCTGGCCCCGCACGGGTTGCGCTGGTTTGCGGGCGTCGGGGTTTTCTTCGAAGACGACGCCTGGTGTCTGTCGATCCAGCGACGCATCGATCAGGGCCCGTTCTCTGCCGCAGAAAAAGCCGAACTGGGAAAATTGTCCCGGTCGCTTGCAACGGCGACGGCAACGGCCCGGATCCTTGGCGAAGCCGCGACATCCGGGGCGATGGAGGCTTATTCAGCGAGCAACATGGCGGCTGTCCTCGTCGATCGCTACGGCAAGATCTTCGAAGCGAACGCGGTGGCCGAGCAGCTTCTGTCCGGCGAAATCCGGATCAAGAACGGGAAGCTGGTCCATGGCGCGGAAGCGTCCTTTCCCAACCTTGACCGCGCGCTGTCCCGGGTTCTGAACCAGGCCAGGCCGGGCTTGCACGGCCCTGTGGCCCTTCCCCGAAAAGAGCGGAGACCGTTGCTTGCTTATCCGGCGCGGCTACGGCCGACCATGAACAACGCGCTGGCCGATTGCCAGGCCATCATCGTCCTCGTCGACCCCGACGCGAGAAGCGTCCCGACCGAGACCACGCTCCGCTCGGTCTACAAGCTGAGCGGCGCAGAAGCGCGCCTTGCGATCCAGCTCTCCACCGGCGAGGCGCTGGACAAGGTTGCGGAACGCCTGAGCATCTCCAAAGAGACCTCGAGAACGCAGCTCAAGAGCGTTTTTTCGAAGCTGGGTGTGCATCGGCAGGCCGAGCTGGTCGCGGTGCTCTCGACCCTCCTGAACGGCATCGGCTAGAGACCGGTTTCTCACCCAATCGGGTGAAGACTGCCCTCGTCATGGCCGGTAGTGTGAGAGCCAATATCGCCCTACTCCGCCATGGTGCGGTTTCGCTTCTTAGCGGCACGACGCGGCGTGACGTCCTGGCTCAGCTCCGTCCTCTTCGAGGGCTTGCCGGCTTCCTTCGTCTGCTGTGCGCGGATGTGTCGCCGCACGTCCTCACGAACGTTCTGAATGATCGACTCGCGTGACGACTCGGCCGGATCATCGCAGCGGGCCACGCCGCAGAAAGCCATGAGAAGCGGAAGGACCAGAATTGGCGCGCGGGCAAAACTCATTGTGCTGGTCATCCCGGAGTCTCCGAATTTGTCGCCGGCCTTGCCGCTACTCGCCATCAACACCGGCGCTGCACGCTTGGTTTCACCGGTCCTTGCGTGCAGCTTCTTGGTCGAGGCAACGCCCGCCCCGGTTCAAGAAGCCCTGACAGCACAAGCCTTTGATGTCGTCATTCAGCCCCTCTTGAGGTAGAATCGATCAACCAACCGCCCATGCCTGTTTTTGCCATATTTTTCGATTTCTGAGTTTCCGCTGATGCAGGGTCATTTCAGGATCTGCACTTTCGCAGCCCTACCTCGCGCCTCCAGATTGCAGGGGCTCGCGCGTCGGTTTGTTGTTTTCGGGTTTGTGATGCTGTCGATCCTCGTTTCGCTGCAGGCGCAGGCCGCGGCCGGAGACAGGATCGCGCTCGTCGTCGGCAACAGCGACTACCGTAAAGTCCCAAAACTCATCAATCCCGCCAACGACGCGGCCGACATGGCGACGTCGCTGGGCCGGCTCGGATACTCCGTCAAGCACCTCGCCGACCTCGACTACAACCATTTCCGGCAGGCCCTCATCGAATTCGGCAACGCCGCGAAGACGGCCGACAAGGCAGTGATCTTCTTCGCGGGCCATGGCGTCGAAATGGACGGAAAGAACTGGCTGATTCCGGTCGATGCCGAGATCAAGTCCGAGATCGACGTCTATGCCGAGGCGATCAATCTCGAGACCCTGATCGATATCTCGGTGATGCCGAAGATCATCGGTCTCGTGGTTCTCGATTCCTGTCGCAACGACCCGTTCGAGACGACGAAGATCGCCGCCGCAGGACGCGCGCTGTCGTCGCGGCCTGCGCCATCAAAGGCTGCGGCTGCGCCCGCGTCCGGCACGCCCAGCGCCCCGACGCCGCTCACGGCGGGCGCGCGCGGTCTTGCCCCTGTCGAGGTGAGCGACAACGTGCTCGTTGCCTTCGCCGCCGCCGCCGGCACGACCGCCAGCGACGGCGCCGGACGCAACAGCCCCTACTCCGGCTCGCTGCTGCGCCACGTCGAGACGCCGCAGCTCGAGATCAACTATCTCTTCCGGATCGTGCATGACGAAGTCTGGAAGGAGACCGGAACGCAGGAGCCCGCGATCTACGGCACCCTGCCGAAGGGCGACATCTATCTCGACGGCGATGCGGCCGTCGCAACCAGCGACAGCGGAGCAGATGCCGAGCAGGTCGCCTGGGAGTTCGTTCGCTCGACCAACGAGATCGCGACCTTGCGCCGCTTCGCCCGGCAATTCCCGGCGAGCGCACATACAGGCGAAATCGACCAGCGCATTGCGCAGTTGCAGACCGCGGAAGCAAACGCCTGGACGATCGTCGAGCGACAGAAGTCGCTCGCGGCCTACCGCGCCTATCTCGATCTCTATCCGTTCGGCGAGCATGTCGAGAGCGCCCGTGTCACGCTGGCCTCGCTCGAGAAGTCGGCAAAACCTGGCCAGGCCGGTGGACAGGTCGAGATGCCCGGTCCGCCGCCAGCGAGCTATCAGCTCGCCTCGGCCGAGACGTCCGCCGGCAGTTCGGAGTCGATCGAGAAGGCATGGGACGTGCTGAAGGAATCGCGCGACAAGGGCGTGGTCGGCCGGTTTGCCGAACGCTATCCGAGCTCGCGCCATAACCGCCTGCCGGCGGGCAGCGACCTTGCGCTGCGACCGGTCAATTCCACCGAGCTGATGCTGCGCACCGCGCAGGATAGCGACGTGAATTCCTGCTTCGACGGTGATGCCGGGGCATGCGCCAGATCCATCAAGAAATACCCCGACTACGTCCAGCTTCAATTCCAGCTCTGCCGGGCCAAGGGCAATCCCAAGGGATGCATGATCAACGCGGTGACCGAGGCGCGCAAGCGCGGGCTGCTGGTCTCCGCCTACACCCGCTCGGAAGAAGAGAAGGTTCGCAATCGCGAATACCGGCGCGTCGTCGCCCGCGTGAACCAGAATGTCGGCAACGTGGTCAGCGGTGTCGTCAGCAACGTCGTCGGCAATGTGGTCAGCAATGCCGTTTCGACTGCGGTCAGCCGGGCGGCATCGCAGGCCGCATCAGCCGCAGCCAGCCGAGCCGCGTCATCCGCGGCGTCGAGCGCCGCCAGCCGATCGGCATCGAGCGCCGCATCCAGCGCGGCCAGCAGAGCGGCATCGCAGGCCGCTTCGAATGCCGCGAGCCGCGTCACCATTCCATCCGACATCCGCCTCAAGGAGGACATCGCGGCGCTCGGCCAGACCGCCAGCGGTCTCCACCTCTATCGCTACCGGTACAAGGGCGACGCGACGCATTATGTCGGCGTGATGGCGCAGGAGGTCGCGCGGCAGATTCCCGCGGCGGTGTCATCGGGAGTGGACGGGTTTCTGCGGGTTGACTATGGTCTGCTCGGCCTCGATTTCCTCACCTATCGTGACTGGGTGAGGCGGCAGCTCCATTCAGACATCCACTATTCAGACATCCACTAAGGGACGCGACGTCATCTTGCGCTGGCTGGCACCGTTCATTGCCATCGGGCTCCTGTTTGGCGCGGAAGCAGAAGCCGCAGGCCACCGTGTCGCCCTCGTCATTGGAAATGCGAGCTACGCGAACGCGCCACGGCTCGGCACGCCGGTCAACGACGCCGAGGACATTGCCACAGCTCTCACCGGCCTCGGCTTCGACGTCGATCTGCGCAAGGACGCCACCATCGGCGAGCTGCGCGCGGGGCTCGGCGCCTTCACCGAGAAGTCCGCCGCGGCTGATATCGCGATCTTCTATTTTGCCGGATACAGCGCGGCTGCCGGCGTCGGCGGTTACCTGATCCCTGTCGACGCACGTCTTGCGACACCGGCGTCGGCCAGTGCCGAGACCATTCCCCTGCCCGCGGCGATCGCCGGGGCGGCGCGGGCCCGCAGGCTCGGTCTGGTGATCCTGGATGCCATGAGGGAGAACCCGTTCCCTGCCATGCCGGTCGGTCGCCGCAGCAGCGCCTCCGTCGCCTCGGCAGGAAGCGCACCGATCCGCAACACGCTGGTGTTCTTTCCGGCGGAGCCCGGGCGAACTGCGGAAGACGGCGAAGGCCGCAACAGCCCTTTCGCTGCGGCTCTCTTGAAATATCTCCCGCAGGCCGACCTCGAGATCAACTTCGTGTTTCGCAACGTTCGCGATGACGTCCGGCAGGCCACGCACCGGAAGCAGACGCCGTACATGTATGGCCAGCTCTCCAAGGACAGGATCTATCTCAATCCCGTCAAGCAGGTCGTCCAGGACGATCCCGCCGTCATGCAGCGCTGCGACAACTCCGTTGCCGGGCTCGCGGATTCGAGGGCGATCGGCGCCGATCCGAGCGACACGCGCGACGATGCAAAGGCGGCGGGAGCGGTTGCGGCGTGCACGGACGCGGTCAAGCGATCACCGGGGGCGGACCGGCTGCACTACCAGCTCGGACGCTCGCTGTTCGCCGCGCGCGACTATGCGGGGGCAATGGCGAGCTACAAGGCGGCATCCGAACTCGGCAACGCGCGTGCGCTCTACGAGCTCGGATTGATGTACGAGAGCGGCAACGGCGTGGAGAAGGATCCCGCCCGCGCGCGCTTCTACTACGAGATGGCCGCCGAGAAGAAGATCGCACCAGCGCTCGTCAGCCTCGGCCTGCAGCAGGAGCGCGGAATCGGTGCGGCCAGCGACCCCGCAAAGGCCTATGCGCTCTACCAGCGCGCCGCCGATCTCGGCGATGCGACCGCCCTCAACAGGATGGGTGAGCTTGCCGAGAAAGGACTGGGGACCAAACAGGACCTGAAACTGGCCCGGGCGCTTTACCAGAAGAGCGCGGCCATGGGCGGGCTGGATGCCATGGTCAATCTCGCCCGATGCAATGCCAACGGCATCGGCGGCCGGCAGGACCTTCCCGAGGCCAGGCGGCTGCTGGCCAAGGCGGCGCAGGCCGGCAGCGCGGACGCAAAGCGGATCCTTGCTCATATCGAGGAGTCCAAGCCGAAATAGACGGATTCTGGCCGGGTGGTTTGTTTGCGGCTGAGGGGGACGAGTTGATCCCGATCAGCGGGGCCGCCTCGCTGATCGAAATCAGATCCAAAGCACTCAATTGATGTTGCTCCTAGCGTCCGATAACAGCCCCTAGCGGAAACCCAGGCTTGAACGGGATGGCGAGCTCTCAGGCTCTTCTGCCGGGCCGGTGAGTGCGTGCAACGCCCGTTCTGCCTGCTCCTTCGTCAAATTGGCCGCCACGTCGTGTCCAATCAGCGCCGGACCCCTGCGATCACGATCGTAAACCATCCATCCAATGCCTCCCATCCGAATGAGAAATCTGCTCACTGGCAGCAATCTTTCACTCATCCTCGCCTCCCGAACACTTGCTGTCGATCTGGTGAGTAGGCCGCTCTTTGCGCGACTGCATTCGCCCACCTGAATCCGCCCGGGAAACACCGGCAACTCAGAAAGGGGTTCCTGCCTGGGCCGAGCTTAAGCGAACAGGATTACAATGGTGCAACCGACCAACCCCGCGGCGGTCCGGCCTGCTCCACAGAAGCGCCCGGCCGGGGACCGTAAGGGCCCCTTTTGGCCCGTTCCTGCCGATCGCCATGCTCACAGCCGGCTCGGCGTCTTGGGTTCGAATGGAAGTTGTTGGCGGTCATTCCGGGCGGCGGTCCTGACCGTAGCGGAAACGCCCGGGCAGCGTCGCACCGCGTCAGGCGGCGCGCTGGCTGCGTCGCGAGGAGAGATCGGGGCACAGCACGAGCTTGCCCTCGAGACCGCCAGCCTCGAGGCGACGGTGAGCTTCGGCGACCTCGTCGAAGGAAATCCGCTCGGCGATGCGCGGCCGGATGGCACCTTCTGCCAGAAGCTCGAACAATTCCTCCAGGTCCTCCTTGAACCAGGTGGGATGTCGCGCCCGCATGGCATTTACCGAGTAAAAGCGGGCTCGCTTGCCGTCGGGCAATAATCTCCACAGATAGAGGCGCGCGATCTCCATCACGATCGGGAGCATTCGACGCTTTGCCTGCACGCTCGCCGAGAACCCGATGGCACAGAGCAGGCCACCTGGCTTGAGCGCCGCGAATGAGCGGCGATAGCCGTCTTCGCCAACGCCGTCGACGATGACGTCGAACCCGCCCGGCAGAACCTGCGTGAAGTCCTCATGCTTGTAGTCGATCGGGATTGCTCCCAGGTCTCGGACGAGCGCCATGTGCTCGCCGCGCACCGTGCCCCACAGCTCGAGGCCCGCCAGTCTCCCGAGCACGAGCAGCGCCTGACCGACTGCGCCGGCGGCTCCGTGCACGAGCACACGTTGGCCTCGCTGGACCTGGGCCACACGGTGCAGAAGCTGGTGCGCGGTCGTCCAGCTCAAGATCAGCGTGGCCGCCTCGGCCGCGTCTACGCCCACCGGCACGCGGGCCACGTCGTTCGCCCTAAGCGTGCGATACTCGGCGTTTGACCCGACCACCGTCATGTCGGCCACCCGGTCGCCAATCTGAAAGTCGTGCACGCCTTCGCCGAGCTGATCGATTGCCCCCACCACGTCGTAGCCCATCACGAACGGCGGCCGAAGGCGCATCGTTTGCGGGTATAGATGGCGCCTGATCAAGACCTCGGTGTAGTTGAGGCTCGACGCGAGCACGCGAACGCGCACCTCGCCCCGGCCGGCGGTGGGCAGGCGAGCGTCGACGACCTCCAGTCTCTCGGGATCACCGAAGCGGCTGACTTGAACAACTCGATTGCGCTGCTCCATCATGGGCGATCTCCATGCAAGGTCGTCATTCAGCGCAAGAACGGGCAGACTGCCGCCAAGCTGGAAAAATGAAATTGATTTAAATCAAGCCTGAGGCTGCACCGTTTGGAATTCTGCTCGGGCTAAATGACCAACCGGGTTATTTGGCGCCATCATTTTTCATTGGAGGGGAAAATGCCTGCAGTTGTCATGCAGTTCGTTTCGCATCCAAGGCCCGGCAGCGATCTCGCGACAATCTTACAGCTTGCAAAGGACGGCGCGACACTTTGGAGAAAGCACGGGGCCGATGTCAGCTATTGGTCGGTGATCGGTGGCGAGGTCGGGAACTACGCCTTCGTCGCTCGCTTCGATAGCGTAGAAGCTTATGGGCGCACCTTGGCGGCACTAGGTGCCGATCCGGCTTTCGCAGAATTCCAGGCCAAGCGGCTCAAGGCTGGGCAATCCGATTGGGTACGCTCCAACATGGCCATCCAAGTTGATATTTGACGGAACGCCTTCTCTCTCGCGTGCGAGACCGCCTTCGGGCGGTCTCTTGCTGCGCGGCCGATGTCGCCTGTTGGCCCATAGCTGCGTTGGCGCCCGTTCCTGCGACGCTTGCTATTGACCCGCAGCGGACCCTTTAGACCATCCAGTCCAAGAACGGTTGGCTGTCGTCAGACGAGCCAACTGAGCAAGATTGCTGGTCGTGCATTCGCGCGCCAAAGGCGGCATCCGTAACGCTACGAGGGCAAGCCGACCGCCTGCTTTCGAAAGCGTCAAGCGTCCGAGTTAACCATCAATTTGATCGAATTTTAATAAGACAACAGGACTGCTTGTTAGTGTGAGGCGGGCAAATCAACGTGGCAGATATCGCCGTTTTCCGGACGTCGGCGGGCCGGGAAGCTGACTTCATGGAGTGCGATCGCAATCGCTGCGGTCCTTCGATGCAAAGTAGCCTTCTCACCCGGAGCATCTCGCCATGATGATCGAACGTCGAGCAATGGAGCGGATACCGATCAACCGGGCCGCGCGGCTGTCATTTGATGGAATTCGTGGGACGCATCCATGCGTGGTGCGCAACATAAACGCCCTCGGGGCCTGTATCTCCGCGCCGTACTACATATTTGCGAATGAGTTTGTGCTGTCGTTCGAGGGACATTCCGGAATCTTCATCTGCCGCGTCGTGTGGAGAAAGGTGACGTTTTGCGGCGTTTGTTTCCTCCTGCGTCGTCGTTCGCCGAAACATGCGAACGATTCCGGCGAAGCCGCAAGCGTGGAGCGACTTGTTCGCCAGATCGTGTGCCGGTAGGAGTGGGCCTTGGCTTGGGGGTGTCAGCGCTTCTCCTTGCGTTCCGACGAAGCGTCGTATGGACCAACCCCTTCGGCTGTTGGCCCTTGGCGAACATGTCTCGGCTGGTCGCTCGACAGCAGCTTTTGACCCGTTTTCTGGAGACGGGGATCACGCACATCGAGATCGTGCTGCGCCTCAGGCGGCAACGCCAAAAGCTGCTTCTCGGGATCAAAAGCGAATGGCTTGTACCCCGTGGGTTCGCCATCAGCGCGCTTAGCGCTAATCAGTCCGCAGATCACCGTCTTGGCCGGCTTTGACTCCAATGAGTATGGCAGACGAAGGATCTAGGAGCTCAGTCCGCCGTGACCGAAAGGCTCGAAGAGCGTACGCAACGCTTCCCCGCATCAGCTTCGCACCAGCTTCCCACCAGAAACTGCCTCAACGGAACGTCGCGCTCGGTGGATTCCGCACGCTGACCGCGACCCCGCGGAACGATATGGCCAATGCAACTGACGCCGCCTTCGCGTGACTGAGAATCGGTCAGCAATTTTGCGCAATCTCCTTCTGGTCAACTCATGAATCGTCACGAGCGCGGGGCTGCGGCCCAACAAATCAAACAGGTCGCAGCTCAGGGTCTGCCGCAACATTTCGAGGCCTTGAAGCAGGGCAAGGCGCTGTTCGATCTCGGCCGCTATGCCGAAGCGCTGGACTATTTCGACCTGTTCGAGAGGCATAATCCCGGCATCGCGCCGCTCTATCAAACGCGCGGCCTCTGTCTGCAGCGCCTGGGCCGGTTCGAGGACGCGCAGGCCGACTTCGAGAGGTCCATCGCGCTGGCGCCCCTCGACGCCGAGACGCACAAGAACCTCGGCACGCTTCATTCGAGATTGGGGCGAATGGAGCAGGCCCTTGCGTGCATCGATCGCGCGCTCGCGCTTCGTCCCAATTTTTCCGCAGCACTGACCGAAAGGGCCCGGGCGTTGTGGAGCATGCAATTACTGGACGAGGCTTTCGCGGCCTTCCAGGCATCGCTGGCGGCCGATCCGCGCAGTGCGCACACGATCTGGAATCTTTCGCTGCTCCAGATGCTGACCGGAGATTTCGAGCGAGGCTGGCTTGGCCGCGAGGCCCGCTGGAGGGCGTCGCTCGGCCTCGTCGATCGCGGCTTTTCGCAAGCCCTCTGGCTGGGCGACCAGCCGATCGAAGGCAAGACCATCCTGCTTCATGCCGACGAGGGATTGGGCGACTCGATCCAGTTCGCGCGCTATGCGACCCTGGTGGCGGCGCTCGGGGCGAAGGTCATCCTGGAGGTGCCGCCGTCGATCCAGCAGCTTCTGGACGGCATCCCCGGGGTCGCAGCATGCGTCGACCGGTCGTCTGCGGCGTCGCCGGCGTTCGACCTGCACTGTCCACTTGGAAGCCTGCCGCTGGCGTTCGGAACGCGCCTCTACACGATCCCGTTCGCGGAACGGTACCTGCCCGAGCCCCCGGCGGCGCGGGTGAAGGCGTGGGAGGACCGGCTTGGCCCTCACGATCGCTTCCGCGTCGGCCTCGTCTGGGCGGGGAATCCGGCTCACAACAACGACCACAACCGATCGATCGCGCTGCAGACGCTTGCGCCGCTGCTCGATTGCGACGTCCAGCTCGTCTCCTTGCAAAAAGACATCCGGGACCAGGACAAGACCTTTCTCGGCGAACACCCCGATATCGTCGACCTCACGGAACAGCTTGATAATTTCAGCGACACGGCGGCACTCGTTGCCTGTCTCGATCTGGTGATCTCGGTCGACACCAGCGTCGCGCATCTCGCCGGCGCGATGGGCGCGCCGGTCTGGACGATGCTGCCCTTCAACCCGGATTGGCGCTGGCTGCTCGGCCGTGACGACAGCCCGTGGTATCAATCGATGAGGCTGTTCAGGCAGCCGAAGCGCGCCGACTGGGCCAGTGTCGTGGAACGCGTCCGCGGCGAGCTCGATGGGCTGGTGTCCGAATGGCGGTCGGGAGCACGGCAACTCCAGAGCAAGGCCCCGGCCACCAGGCCACATGATGCAGTCGTCTCGAACTACCTCGGCCACATGCACTGGCAACACTGGCGCATGGACGAGGCTGTGCTGCACTTCCAGCGGGCGTTACAGCTGTATCCGCAATATGTGGAGGCGGCGAACAGCTGCGGAAAACTGTTGTTCGATCTCGGACGGCATACGCAAGCCCTCGCATGCCTGGACTCAGCCGCGAAACTGAACGCAAATTCCGCAGACCTGCATCAAATTCGCGGCGACTGCCTCCAGGTGCTCAGCCGGTTCGAGGAAGCGGAGGCGGCGTACGAGACGTCCATCGCGCTCGACTCCGGCCTGGCGGACACGCACAACAAGCTTGGCGCGCTTCACGCAAAACTCGGCCGATTGGACCTGGCATTGGTGTGTTTCGATCGCGCGCTCGAACTTCAACCGGCTTTTTCGGCGGCGCTTTCCAACAAGGCATTGATCCTGCTGAATCTGCAATTGGTGGATGAAGCTTTCGCGACCTATCGCAGAGCGCTGACGATCGACCCGGACAATGCGGTGGCGACCTACAACCTGGCGACACTTCAGCTGCTGACCGGCGACTTCGAGCAAGGCTGGCTTGGGCGCGAGGCACGCTGGAAATTTCCCACCGGCTTCCTCAATCGGGGCTTTTCCCAGTCTCTCTGGCTTGGTGACCAGCCGATCGAAGGCAAGACCGTATTGCTTCATGCCGACGAGGGATTCGGTGACGCAATTCAGTTTGCGCGCTATGCCACCATGGTGGCTGCGCTCGGAGCGCGCGTCATCCTCGAGGTCCAGCCTCAGATCCGGCCGCTGCTGGCCGGGGTGCCCGGCGTTACAATTTGTGTCGACCGCCCCTCTGCTGCGTCGCTGCCGTTCGACCTTCACTGTCCTCTTGGAACGCTACCGCTCGCATTCAAGACACGGCTCGATACGATCCCGAGCCCGGAGCCGTACCTTCCTGCGCCTCCAATGGCGCGCGTGAAAGCGTGGCAAGACCGGCTTGGCGCCCACGATCGCTTCCGCGTCGGCCTCGTCTGGTCGGGCAATCCACATCACAAGAGTGATCTCGATCGATCGATCGCCCTGCAGACGCTCGTTCCCCTGCTGGATTGCGATGCTCAGTTCGTCAGCTTGCAGAAGGGCGCCCGGGATTGGGACCGCGCCTTCCTCGGCGAACGTCCTGATATCGTCGACCTCACGGATCAGCTCGGGGATTTCAGCGACACGGCGGCGCTGATTTCCTGTCTCGATCTGGTGATCTCGGTCGACACCAGCGTCGCACATCTCGCCGGCGCCCTCGGCGCTCCGGTCTGGACCATGCTGCCCCTCAACCCGGATTGGCGCTGGCTGCTCGATCGCGACGACACCCCATGGTATCGGTCGATGAAGCTGTTCAGGCAGCCAAAGCGGGGCGACTGGGCCAGCGTCGTGGACAACATTCGCCGCGAGCTGGAGGGCCTGGCTTCCGCAAGGCGTCACCGCAACGGGGCGAACGGCTAAAGCCTTCCAAGCAATGCTATCAGGAGCGGCATAAACAGCACCGCCTACCGCTCCTTCCTCACTTTGCCGGCTCCGGCCGGGCCCGACCCGGAAATGGGTTGCGATTCATCGCTTTGGCGCCCAATCTTGAGAACCCGGTGGAATTTCCCCGGGTAACCAGCCTGCCCGCATGCGAACGAGATCTGCATAAAGGTCCAAGGTCGCCGGCATACCTTGGACAGGGGCCAGAACGGTCCAAAACTGAGTGTCAGGTAAGGGATTGATATTCGGCCATTAAATGGCGCGAGAGACGGGGCTCGAACCCGCGACCTCCGGCGTGACAGGCCGGCGCTCTAACCAACTGAGCTACTCCCGCGTGACGCGTATGTGTCCGCGCGGAACGAGGGGGGAATTAAAGGCCGGACCATGCGAAGTCAAGGACGTTGGTACCTAAAGCCGGAATACTCCCGTCCCACCCCGATCGCGTGCGTGGATAACCTCCTCCACGCCCCGCGACGTAGTCAGTTCGGTCCCGAATCGTCTACGCCTTCCGTCACTTGCGCGGTTCCCGGCTCTCGTCCGTGACCGTCAGGAATCGAGGAGGCCAGACATGGCTAAGAAGGATTTGGCTAAGAAGGATTCGGCGAAGAAGGCAGCCGCTCCCGCCACCGTCACGCTCAAGCACCTCGCCGCCGACATCGCGGAGAGCCAGGACCTGTCGAAAAAGCACGCCGAGGCGGTCCTGACCGACATGGTCGACCTGATCACCAAGCACCTGAAGAAGGGCGACCGCGTCCGTATCGTGGGCCTCGGCATCCTCCAGGTCCGCAAGCGCGCCGCCCGCACCGGCCGCAATCCCGCCACCGGCGAGGCGATTCACATCAAGGCCAGCAAGAAGGTGGCGTTCCGCCCGGTCAAGGAGCTGAAAGAGGCGATCTAGCGGCTTACGGATCGTTAAGCCTGATCCAGCGTCCTTCCGGCCGCATCAAGGCCCGCTTTTCTGATATACCGCTGGCATCCCCCGAGAGTTGCTTCTCCAAAGACGCGGCGGTTTGACCAGAAATGTCCTCCCTCTCCTTTTCGCACACCGTGACCGAGCGCTTCCTGCGCTACGTCACCATCGACACTCAGTCGGATCCCAACTCACCGGCCTCTCCCTCGACCGAGAAGCAGAAGGATCTCGGCCGCGTGCTCGTCACCGAGCTCAAGGCCATGGGCGTCGCGGACGCCCATCTCGACGATTACGGCTATGTCTATGCGACGATCCCGGCCAACACGACCAAGAAGGTGCCGGTGATCTGCTTCTGCTCGCACATGGACACCTCGCCCGACGTCACCGGCAAGGACGTCAAGCCGCAGATCGTGAAGAACTATCGCGGCGGTGACATCACGTTGCCCGGCGATACCAGCCAGATCATCCGCTTCGCCGAGCATCCCGCGCTGAAGAACCAGATCGGCAACGACATCATCACCACCGACGGCACCACGCTTCTCGGCGCCGACAACAAGGCCGGCGTCGCCGAGATCATGGATGCCGCGCATTTCTTCATCAACAATCCCGACGTGAAGCACGGCACCATCAGGATCCTGTTCACGCCGGACGAGGAGATCGGCCGCGGCGTCGACAATGTCGACATCAAGAAGCTTGGCGCCGATTTCGGCTACACCATGGACGGCGAGAGCGCGGGCAGCGTCGAGGACGAGACCTTCTCGGCGGACGGCGCCACCATCACCATCACCGGCGTCAGCGCCCATCCCGGCTATGCCAAGGGCAAGATGGAGCACGCGATCAAGATCGCGGCCGCGATCGTCGAGCGCCTGCCGAAGGAGGGCTGCTCGCCCGAGACCACCTCGGGCAAGCAGGGCTTTCTGCACCCGGTCGGCATCGAGGGCGCACTGGAGCAGGCAACGCTCGCCTTCATCGTGCGCGACTTCACCGAGGAAGGGCTGAAGGAGAAAGAGGACCTGCTCGAGGGCATCGTCAAGGACGTGATGAAGGACTATCCGCGCTCGACCTACAAGTTCGAGGTGCGCGAGCAGTACCGCAACATGAAGCAGGTGATCGACCGTCACCCGCATATCCTCGAATACGCCATCGAGGCAATCCGCCGCGCCGGGCTGCGCCCGATGCGCACCGCCATCCGCGGCGGCACCGACGGCTCGCGGCTGTCCTTCATGGGCCTGCCCTGCCCCAACATCTTCGCCGGCGAGCACGCCTTCCACTCGCGGCTCGAATGGGTCAGCCGGCAGGACATGGAAAAGGCGGTGCAGACCATCGTGCATCTGGCGATGATCTGGGAGGAGAAGGCGTAGCGCTTCTCTCGCGTCGATGCGAAATGGCCAAGCTGCGCCCGGCCAACGCCGCGGGACGCTAATGAGGGGACTTCCGAACGTTCCTAATTTTGCATCACCTGCGGAACGAACCCGCAGGACGCGAATTGTCTGCTCAAGTCCCAAGGATGAAGATTGTGAGCACAAAAGGCCTCAGCCGGTCAGCCCCCGGCTGGGGCCTTTCCGTATTTCACCCGTGCGACATCGAGTTCCCCACACGTAACATTATTGCGGGTCGACACTGTTCCGGCCGCCGTGGTACCGGAGGCGGATCAGAAAGCCTCAAGTGACCTCGTGACGTCGATTCGCAGCCTCCACAACATTCGTTCCCTGCGCAACTGGCGCGGGCTCGTGGCTGTGCTGGTGGCAACGATGTACCTGCTGTCGGGCGTGCTCCACGGCGCGCATGACATCGACGTCACCAGCCCCTCCGGCGGCTCGGAGATCGCCTCGATCCTCGACGAGGGTTCCGCAGGCCATGGCGATCACAAGGCAATCGGCGGCCATCATTGCCATGGCTGTTTCTCGATCGCCGTCATCCAGCCGTTGCAATCCGAAGCTGCGGCCGACATCGTCGCCGCACCGGTCGCGCAGCGCGAGCCCGCGCTGATCGGCATTGCGCCGGATACGGACTCCCCGCCCCCCAAGCACCTGACCTGAACTGATCTGCCGGGCGCCCTGCGCGCTCACGATGCTATTGTTCACAGGTCACCTTCATGTCTTGCAGACGGACTGCCGCGCGCTTCGCGTGCGCGATGGCGATTGTCGTCAGCCCCTCGCTGACGCAGCACGCACACGCCCAGACCCTGACCATGCGCGCCGCGCTGTCGCGCGCGCTGGCGGCGAGCCCGCGCCTGACGGCGGCGGAGCGCGATGTCGGCATCGCGACCGGCCAGCGCATCCAGGCGGGTGCCCTGCTCAATCCGGAACTGTCTTATGAGCAGGATAATTCGTTCGGATCCGGCACCTATCGCGGCACGAAGTCAGCCGAAACCACGCTCCAGATCAGCCAGGCCTTCGAGCTGTTCGGCAAGCGCGAGGCGCGGATCGCCGCGGGCGCGGCCGGCATCGAGGTCGCCGCGATCCAGCGCAAGGCGATCAGGCTGGAAGTGCTGTCGGAGACCGCGATCGCCTTCCTCAGCGTGCTCGGCGCGCAGCGGCGCATCCAGATCCTCGACGAGCAGATCGCCGCGATCGACCGCCTGACGCCGCTGCTGCGCCGCCGCGTCGAGGCCGGCGCCTCCTCGCCGGCCGAAACCGGCCGCGCCGAGGTCGCCTCCGCGCTGGTGAAGGCGGACCGCGAGCGCTTCAAGGCGACGCTGGCCAGCGCCCGGCGCGAGCTTGCGGTGCTGATGGGCGATTCCGCGGCAAAGTTCGGCGACGTCTCCGGCCGGCTCGACAGCATGGTCAAGCCGCCGACCTTTCAGTCGGTGGTCGCCGCCATCGATGCCAATCCGCAGCTGGTGCGCTGGACCGCGGTCTATGCCCAGCGCAACGCCGAGCTGCTGATGGCGCGGCTGCGGCCCTATCCCGACGTGCGGATCGCCGCCGGCTGGCGTCATTTCAATGAGACCAATGACGACGCGGTGCGCCTCTCCGTCTCGGTGCCGATCCCCGTGTTCGACCAGAACCAGGGCAACATCCTCTCGGCGCAGGAAAGCCTCGCCAAGACCAAGGCCGAGCGCGAGGCCAACCGCAACACGCTGATCGTGGTCGCCGGCCGCGCCTACGACTCGGTGCAAGGTTCGCTGCGCGAGCTCGCGGTGCTGCGCGAGACCGCGATCCCCAAGGCGACGGAAGCTTCAGAAGCGATCTCGCAGGGCTACGGCCAGGGCCGCTTCTCCCTGCTCGAAGTGCTCGACGCCCAGGCGAGCGTGACCCAGGCGCGGCTGCGCGAGCAGGAGGCGCTGCAGAACTTCCACGTCGGCGTTGCCACCATCGAAGGCCTCGTCGGCAATCCCTTCGCGCTGGCCCGGGAGAGCGCACGATGAAAACGTCCTCCACCATTCTCGTTGCCATCATCGCCGCCGCGCTCGGCGCTTACGGCTATTCCCAGCTCGCACCGGTCAAGGTCGCACCGGCCGAGCATGCCGCGGAGAAGAAGCCCGAAAAGCCGAACGACCATGTCGAACAGGACGAGCACGGCGCCGATCGCATCCGCATCTCCGACGTCAAGCTCGCCGCCGCCGGCGTGACGCTGGCGGAGGCCGCGAGCGCGACGTTGACCGATACGCTCGCCTTCAACGGCATTTTGCGCGCCAACCAGGAAGCCGTGGTGCAGGTGACGCCCCGCTTTCCGGGGCTCGCCAAATCGATCCAGAAGCGCATCGGCGACAAGGTCGGCAAGGACGACCTGCTCGCCACCATCGAGAGCAACCAGAGCCTCACGGTCTACGAGCTCAAGGCGCCGATCGCCGGCACCATCATCGAGCGCCAGATCTCGCTCGGCGAATACGCCTCCGAGCAGAAGCCCGCCTTCGTCGTCGCCGACCTCTCGACCATCTGGGTCGACCTGTCGATCTACCGGCAGGACCTCCGGCGCGTGCGCCTGAACGACGAGGTGCTGATCGACCCCGACGACGGCCGCGGCGAGATCAAGGGCACGATCTCCTACATGGCGCCGATCGGCTCGAGCGAGACCCAGACCGCGCTCGCCCGCGTGGTGCTGCCCAATCCCGACGGCCGGCTTCGTCCCGGCCTGTTCGTCACGGCCCGGCTGATCCTCGCCGCGCGCAACGTCGCGGTCGCGGTGCGGCGAAGCGCGATCCAGACGCTGGAGAACAGGACCATCGTGTTCGTCCGCGAGGACGGCGACAAGATCGAGGCGCGTCCGGTCGAGCTCGGCGATTCCGATCCACGCCACGTCGAGATCAAGGCCGGCCTTTCGGCCGGCGAGCATTACGTCGCGGAGAACAGCTTTGTCGTGAAGGCAGAGATGGGCAAGGGCGAGGCCGAGCATGATTGAGCGCCTCATCGCCGTCTCGCTGCAGCAGCGCTGGCTGGTCCTCCTGCTCGGGCTCGTCGCCGTTGCATTCGGAGTCTGGAATTTCCAGCGGCTTCCGATCGACGCAGTGCCTGACATCACCAACGTCCAGGTCCAGATCAACACCCGCGCGCCCGGCTATTCGCCGCTCGAAACCGAGCAGCGCATCACCTTCCCCGTCGAGACCGCGATGGGGGGCCTCCCCAAGCTCGACTACACCCGCTCACTGTCGCGCTACGGCCTCAGCCAGGTGACGGTCGTCTTCAAGGACGGCACCGACATCTATTTTGCCCGCCAGCTCGTGGGCGAACGCATCCAGCAGGTGAAGGACCAGCTTCCGGCCGGCGTCGAGGTCGCGATGGGGCCGGTCTCGACCGGCCTCGGCGAGATCTTCATGTACACCGTCGAGGCCAGGGCCGGGGCGAAGACGCAAGGCGGCCACGACTATTCGCTGACGGATTTGCGCACCGTGCAGGACTGGATCATCCGGCCGCAGCTTCGCAACGTACCTGGAGTCATCGAGGTCAACACCATCGGCGGCTTCGAGCGGCAATTCCACGTGCTGCCGGACCCGGGCAAGCTGATGGCTTACCGGCTCGGCTTTCGTGACGTCATGACGGCACTCGCCGCCAACAACGCCAATGTCGGCGCCGGCTATATCGAGCGCAACGGTGAGCAATATCTGGTTCGCTCGCCGGGCCAGGTCGGCAATATCAGCGAGATCCAGGACATCGTGATCGGCTCGCGCGGCGGTAATCCGGTCAGGATCAGGGACGTCGCAACGGTCACCGAAGGCCGCGACCTGCGTACAGGCGCGGCAACACGGGACGGCGAGGAAACGGTGCTCGGCACCGCCATGCTGCTGATCGGCGAGAACAGCCGGGCGGTGGCACGCCGCGTCGCAGCCCGTCTCGACGAGATCGCCAAATCGCTGCCCGACGGCGTCGTGACGCGCACCGTCTACGACCGCACCCACCTGGTCGAGGCCACCATCCGCACGGTCGAGAACAACCTGCTGGAAGGCGCGGCACTGGTCGTGGCCGTGCTGTTCCTGATCCTCGGAAATATTCGCGCCGCCCTCGTCACCGCCTGCGTCATTCCGCTGTCGATGGCCATGACGATCACCGGCATGGTCGAGACCAAGGTCAGCGCCAATCTGATGAGCCTCGGCGCGATCGACTTCGGCATCATCGTCGACGGTGCCGTGATCATCGTCGAGAACTGCCTGCGCATGCTGGCCGAGGCCCAGCGCGAGAAAGGCAGGCTGCTCACCACGTCCGAACGGCTGCGCACGATCCTGCACGGCTCGAGCGAGGTCATCAAGCCGAGCCTGTTCGGAACGCTGATCATCGCGGTGGTCTATCTTCCCGTGCTGACGCTGACCGGCGTCGAGGGCAAGATGTTTACGCCGATGGCGCTGACCGTGCTGATGGCGCTGGGCGCCGCCGCCCTGTTCTCGATCACCTTCGTGCCGGCGGCCGTCGCCATCTTCGTCACCGGCAAGGTCTCCGAGCACGAGAACCTGTTCATGCGGGGGGCGAAGCGCGCTTATCTGCCTCTGCTCCGCCTTGCGATCGACAACCGGGGCGCGGTCGCCATCATGGCCGCAATCATCGTCATTGTGAGCGGCATCGCCGCCTCGCGCATGGGTGGCGAGTTCATCCCCAGCCTGGACGAAGGCGATGTCGCGCTGGCCTCGATCCGGATTCCCGGCACCAGCCTGACCCAGTCGCTCGACCTTCAGAAGGCGCTGGAAAAGCGCATCATGCAGGTTCCGGAAGTGAAGGAGTTCTTCACCCGCATCGGCACAGCGGAGGTCGCGACCGATCCAATGTCGCCGGCGCAGACCGACGGCTACATCATGCTCAAGCCCCGCGCCGAGTGGCCCGACCCGGACAAGCCGAAATCGGAGGTGATCGAGGCGATCGACAAGGCCGCCGACGACATTCCCGGCAGCGCCTATGAAATCTCCCAGCCGGTCCAGCTGCGCGTCAACGAACTGATCTCCGGCGTGCGCAGCGACGTCGGCATCAAGATCTTCGGCGACGATCTCGACATCCTGCAAGGCGCGGCCAAGCAGGTCGAGGCCGCGATCCGCGGCATCCGCGGCGCCAGCGACGTCAAGATCGAGCAGGTCTCGGGCCTGCCGATCCTGACCGTCCGCCTCGACCGCCAGGCACTCGCCCGCTACGGCCTCAGCGTCAGTGAGGTGCAGGGTATCGTCGAGATGGCGATCGGCGGTAAATCGGCCGGGAAACTGTTCGAGGGCGACCGCCGTTTCGAGATCGTGGTGCGCCTGCCGGAGCATCTGCGCGGCAATCTCGATGCCATCAAGGCCATCCCGATCCCGCTGCCGCCGAGCGACGAAGCCACATCCGGCGCGGCGATCCGGACGGCCCTTTCCGGCTCTCCCCTCGCCCAGATGCGCTATGTGCCGTTGTCGTCGGTCGCCACCGTCGATGCGACGCCCGGCCCCAACCAGATCAGCCGCGAGAACGGCAAACGGCGCATCGTCGTCACCGCCAACGTCCGCGCACGCGATCTCGGCTCCTTCGTCGCCGAGGCCGAAGCGGCGGTCGCCGAGAAGGTCAAGCTGCCGCCGGGCTACTGGATCGGCTGGGGCGGACAGTTCGAGCAGCTGGTGTCCGCCACCAAGCGGCTGACGATCGTGGTGCCGGTGGCGCTGCTGCTGGTGTTCCTGCTGCTGTTCATGGGCATGGGATCGGCGGCGGACGCGGCGCTGGTCTTCTCCGGCGTGCCGCTGGCGCTGACCGGCGGCGTCGCGGCGCTGCTGCTGCGCGGCATTCCGCTGTCGATCAGCGCCGGGGTCGGCTTCATCGCGCTGTCCGGCGTCGCTGTGCTCAACGGCCTCGTCATCATCGCCTTCATCGAGCGGCTGCGCAGCGAGGGGCGATCCGTTGCCGACGCCGTGCGCGAGGGCGCACTGACGCGGCTGCGTCCGGTGCTGATGACGGCGCTGGTCGCCTCGCTCGGCTTCGTGCCGATGGCGCTCGCCACCGGCGCCGGCGCCGAGGTGCAGCGGCCGCTCGCGACCGTGGTGATCGGCGGCATCATCTCCTCGACCATCCTGACGCTGCTGGTGCTGCCCGCGCTCTACGTGCTGTTCCGCCGTGACGTGGCACACGAAACGCCTACAATGGCGCCTGATTTGGCGGCTTCCGGGGAGCGCTAGGTTTTGGGCAACCACGACCATCACGGTCATCATCACCATGATCATGCCGGCCACGGGCATGATCATGGTGCCGGACACGTCCACGCGCCCGCCAATTTCGGCAAGGCGTTCGCGATCGGCATTACCCTCAACACCGCGCTGGTCGTGGCCGAGGCGATCTACGGCTATATCGGCAACTCCACCGCCCTGCTCGCGGACGCCGGCCATAATCTGTCCGACGTGCTCGGCCTCGTCGTCGCCTGGGGCGCATCGATCGCGGCGCGGCGCGCGCCGAGCGGCCGCTTCACCTATGGCCTGCGCGCCTCCACCATCCTGGCGGCGCTGGCGAACGCGGTCTTCCTGCTGGTCGCAACCGGCGCGATCGGCTGGGAAGCGATCTTGCGCCTGCGCGAGCCGGAGCCGGTCGCAGGCGTCACCGTGATGGTGGTGGCCGGCATCGGCATCCTCATCAACGGTTTCACCGCCATGCTGTTCGCGAGCGGACGCAAGGACGACATCAACATCGAAGGCGCGTACCTGCACATGGCCGCCGATGCCGCGGTCTCGCTCGGCGTCGTGATCTCGGCGGCGCTGATCATCTGGACCGGCTGGCTCTGGCTCGATCCCGTCACGAGCCTCGTGATCTGCGCCGTCATCCTCTGGAGCACCACCAGCCTGCTGCGCGGCTCCATCGACATGTCGATGGCCGCCGCCCCCAAGGGGACGGACCTTGCCGCAATCAGGGCGTTCCTGCTGGCGCGGCCGGGCGTGTCAGGGATCCACGATCTCCACGTCTGGCCGATCTCGACCACCGAGACGGCCCTGACCTGCCACCTTGTCATGCCCGCCGGCACTGCCGACGCATTCCTGATGGAAACGGCGCAGCTCCTGAAGACGACCTACCGCATCGGCCACACCACCCTCCAGGTCGAGACCCATCCGGACAATGGCTGCACTCTGGCGCCGGATGATGTGGTGTGAGGGGCAGTCTGCCTCTACGTCGTCATTGCGAGCCACCGGGTCCGCGCGCAGCGCGGCCCGATGACAGGCTCCGCGAAGCAATCCAGAATCCCTCAACGGAAAGACTCTGGATTGCTTCGTCGCTTCGCTCCTCGCAATGACGGTGGGATAGAGCGCAGCCTACCCCACCTTCGCCGTCACGATCCAGATCGCGCCCTGCAGCGCCACGCTCTGCCCCTTCAGGAACGGCGCGAGCGTCTCGCGGATCGAGGCTTTTGCGGCGGCGTACGTCTCCGGCGGATGGCCCTGCAGCGCGCGGCTGGCGGGGCCGATCTGGAGCGAGCCGTCGACGGCAGCATCGAGGCCGCCGCCGATGGCGATGTCCATCGGCAGATTATGCGGCTCCATCGCAACGTCCGCGAAGCCCGCACCTTTCAGGATGCGCATCACGCGCTCTTCCGAGGCGAAGGCGAACGGGCCCGGCTCCTCCGCCCCGACCGGCGGCATCTTCGGCACGTGCTTGTAGACCGCCATCAGCGGCGCCATCATCCACGGGTTTTCCTTCGGCTCGCGCCAGCAGGCGAAGGCGAGCCGCCCCGTCGGCTTCAGCGCGCGGCGGAGATTGGTGAAGGAGGCGATGGGGTCGGCAAAGAACATCACGCCGAAACGCGACGCCAGCAGATCGAAGCTGGCCGGCTCGAACGGATGCACCGTCGCATCCGCCAGCACGAAATCGAGCGGCAACCCCTTGGGCGCGAATGCGCGCGCCTGCGACAGCATCGGCTCGGAGACGTCGAGGCCGAGCGCAAAACCATTCGGCGCGACCGCCTTCGCGAACGCAAACGTCGTCGCCCCAGAACCACAGCCGACATCGACGACGCGCTCGCCCGGCTTCGGCCTGGCGCGGTCGATCAGCACGTCGGCAATGGGTCCGAGCAGGCTCTCCTGCGCCGAATGGCGATCGGCCCAGCGCTGGCCGCTCGGGCCGTTCCAATAGGCGATCTGGTCGGCGTTTTGCTCGTGTCCGGTGGGCTGTTGCATAGAGGCCTCTGTCGCTCGATATCGCCCGCCTTCGCCTATCGGCTTCGGCGCGGCAGCCTTCGCTCGCGTCGCGCCAATGACGTGTGAGGCTGGCTCGCCGAGCCGAAGCTCGCGAAGCGAGCAAAGGCTGGTGGGCGGTCACGGATTCGAACCGCGGACCCTCTCGGTGTAAACGAGATGCTCTAACCAGCTGAGCTAACCGCCCCTCGCCGCTTCTTTATCCCTACCCGCCCCATAGGGGCAAGTCCGGAACATCAATCCCCCGGCCTGCCCGGCAGCAGCGGCACCGCATCGATCCACACCGCCGCCGACTGGCACCAGATCTGCCTGACGGGGCGCAGGGCGTCGCGCTGGCGGATCGCGCCCCAGCGGATGCCCCAATCGTCGGCCTGGTCGCCCTCGCCGCTGGTGAACAGCGGGGAACCGCAATCGGGACAGAAGTGCTGGAAGCGCATCCGGCCGTTGTCGCCGCGCTTGCCGTAGACCTTGGGCGTACCGCCAGTGAGCTTGACGTCCGCGGCGCGGCAGATCGCCGTCACCCGGAACGGCGATCCCGTCAGCGCCTGGCAGTCCCGGCAATGGCACACCGACACCGCCTCGGGATCGACCTCGGCCTCGAAGGTGATCTGCCCGCAATGGCATTGCCCGTCGATCTGCATCGCCCGCGTCCCCTGCCCCCGAAACAAAAACGGCGCCCGAAGGCGCCGTTTTATCATCTTTTCGAATTGCGATCTCAGTGAGCGGTCAGGCCGCCGGCGGCTTCGTCACCATCCGGCTTCACCGTCACCTTGGTGTCCTCTTCCCAGACGATCGGCACGGGCTTCTTGACCAGTGCCTTGGCGACGACGTCGTCGAGGCGGGAGACCGGAATGATCTCCATGCCGCCCTTGATCGCATCGGAAATCTCCGTGAGATCCTTGGCGTTGTCCTCGGGGATCAGCACCGTCTTGATGCCGCCGCGGGCAGCCGCCAGCAGCTTCTCCTTCAGACCACCGATCGGCAGCACGCGGCCGCGCAGCGTGATCTCGCCGGTCATCGCGACATCGTGGCGGACCGGGATGCCGGTCATGACCGAGATGATCGCGGTGGCCATCGCGACGCCCGCCGACGGACCATCCTTCGGCGTCGCGCCTTCCGGCACGTGCACGTGGATGTCGCGACGGTCGAACATCGGCGGCTCGATGCCGTAGTTGATCGCCCGCGAGCGGACGTAGGACGCCGCCGCCGAGATCGACTCCTTCATCACGTCGCGCAGATTGCCCGTGACGGTCATCTTGCCCTTGCCGGGCATCATGACGCCTTCGATGGTCAGCAGCTCGCCGCCGACATCGGTCCAGGCAAGGCCGGTGACGATGCCGACCTGCGGCTCGCTCTCGATCTCGCCGAAGCGGTACTTCGGCACGCCGAGCAGCTCTTCCAGAGTCTTCTCGGTGACCTTGACCGACTTCTTCTTGGAGATCATCAGCTCCTTCACCGCCTTGCGGGCGAGTGTGGAGAGCTCACGCTCCAGATTACGCACGCCCGCTTCGCGGGTGTAGCGGCGGATCAGAAGCAGCAGCGCGTCGTCGTCGATCGAGAACTCCTTGGAGTCCAGGCCGTGCTTGGACACCGCGTTCGGGATCAGATGCTTGCGCGCGATCTCGACCTTCTCGTTCTCGGTGTAGCCCGCGATCCGGATGATCTCCATGCGGTCCATCAGGGGACCTGGAATATTCAGCGTATTCGCGGTCGTGATGAACATCACGTTGGACAGATCGTAGTCGACCTCGAGATAGTGGTCGTTGAAGGTCCCGTTCTGCTCGGGGTCGAGGACCTCGAGCAAGGCCGAGGACGGATCGCCGCGGAAGTCGGCGCCCATCTTGTCGATCTCGTCCAGCAGGAACAGCGGATTGGACGACTTCGCCTTCCGCATCGACTGGATGATCTTGCCGGGCATCGAGCCGATATAGGTGCGGCGGTGACCGCGGATCTCGGCCTCGTCGCGCACGCCGCCGAGCGACACGCGCACGAACTCGCGCCCCGTCGCCTTCGCGATCGATTTGCCGAGCGAGGTCTTGCCGACGCCGGGAGGACCGACGAGGCACAGGATCGGGCCCGTCAGCTTGTTGGCGCGCGACTGCACCGCGAGGTACTCGACGATGCGTTCCTTGACCTTCTCGAGCCCGTAGTGATCGGAGTCCAGAACGGCCTGCGCCGATTCCAGATCCTTCTTCACCTTGGACTTCTTGTTCCACGGGATCGACAGCAGCCAATCCAGATAGTTGCGCACGACGGTCGCTTCCGCGGACATCGGCGACATCTGGCGCAGCTTCTTCAATTCATGCTGCGCCTTCTCGCGCGCTTCCTTGGAGAGCTTGGTCTTGGAGATCTTCTCTTCGAGATCGGCGAGCTCGTCGCGACCGTCGTCGTCGCCGAGTTCCTTCTGGATCGCCTTCATCTGCTCGTTGAGATAATACTCGCGCTGGGTCTTCTCCATCTGGCGCTTGACGCGCGAGCGGATGCGCTTCTCGACCTGCAGCACCGAGATCTCGCTCTCCATCAGGCCCAGCACCTTCTCCAGGCGCGTGGTGACGGACAGCGTCTCCAGGATGCCCTGGCGATCGGCGATCTTGACCGCGAGATGCGAGGCAACGGTGTCGGCGAGCTTGGCGAAATCGGTGATCGCCTGTACGACGCCGACGACCTCGGCCGAGATCTTCTTGTTGAGCTTCACATAGCTCTCGAAGTCGGACACGACCGAGCGCGCCAGAGCCTCGGCCTCGACCGACTTCGCATCGGTGTCGGCGAGCGCAACGGCGGTCGCTTCGTAATAGTCAGCGCGATCGGTGTACTTCTGCACGCGCGCGCGCTCGAGCCCTTCGACCAGCACCTTCACGGTGCCGTCGGGAAGCTTCAAGAGCTGCAGCACGCTGGCAAGCGTACCGGTCTCGTAAATCGCATCGGGCGCCGGATCATCGTCGGACGCGTTCTTCTGCGTCGCGAGCATGATCAGCGCGTCGTTCTTCATCACCTCTTCGAGCGCGCGGATCGACTTCTCGCGACCGACGAAGAGCGGAACGATCATGTGCGGGAAGACGACGATGTCGCGCAGCGGCAGCACGGGATAGGCGTGCGTTTCGCCATGAACGATGGTTGGCCGGGGTTTTGGATTAGTCATGGCCTTTTCCTTTTGCTTTGCCCCCTTGCACGCAGCCCGCCGTCTTCATGCGCAACCGCCACAAGGTGCCGAGGTGATCCGAACAAACCGGTCTACCATTCGTAGGTTGGACCGGGCTTGCCGGATCGGAACAGAGGCGAATCTTGAACAGAATTCTCGCTCGCCGTCGACATTAGGTGGCTATCGACCGGGGGGGTGTCAAGTCATTGAAAGACGCGCGCCATCAGGCGCTTACGCACGCAAATAAGCGACGCAACATCGGCTGCGGAAGATCATTCCGCAGCCGCCACGATGAAAGACGGTTGGAGCGTTGCAGCGCCGCAAATCAGGCGCTGGCATTCTCGACGGCGCGATCGGTCCGATCGGCGTAGATGTAGAGCGGACGGGCCGTGCCTTCCACGACTTCGCGCGAAATCACGACTTCTTCCACACCTTCCAGGCCCGGCAGGTCGAACATGGTCTCGAGCAGGATCGCCTCGAGGATCGAACGCAGGCCACGCGCGCCGGTCTTGCGCTCGATCGCCTTGCGGGCGACCGCGCCAAGCGCCTCGTCGGCGAAGGTCAGCTCGATGTTCTCCATCTCGAACAGCCGCTGGTACTGTTTCACCAGCGCGTTCTTCGGCTCGGTCAGGATCTTCTTCAGCGAGGTCTCGTCCAGATCCTCCAGCGTCGCCACGACGGGCAGACGGCCGACGAATTCGGGGATGAGGCCGTACTTCAGCAGGTCCTCAGGCTCGACGTGACGGAAGATCTCACCGGTACGACGATCCTCCGGCGCCATCACCTGGGCCGCGAAACCGATCGAGGTCGACCGCCCGCGCGCCGAGATGATTTTCTCGAGGCCGGCGAACGCACCGCCGCAGATGAACAGGATGTTGGTGGTATCCACCTGCAGGAACTCCTGCTGGGGATGCTTGCGGCCGCCCTGCGGCGGGACCGAAGCCACCGTGCCTTCCATGATCTTCAGCAGCGCCTGCTGCACGCCCTCACCCGACACGTCGCGCGTGATCGAGGGATTGTCGGACTTGCGGCTGATCTTGTCGATTTCGTCGATGTATACGATGCCGCGCTGGGCGCGCTCGACATTGTAGTCGGCAGCCTGCAGCAGCTTCAGGATGATGTTCTCGACGTCCTCACCGACATAGCCGGCTTCGGTCAGCGTCGTCGCGTCGGCCATCGTGAAGGGCACGTCCAGGATGCGGGCGAGCGTCTGCGCAAGCAGCGTCTTGCCCGAACCGGTCGGACCGATCAGCAGGATGTTCGACTTCGCGAGCTCGACGTCGTTGTGCTTGGTCTGATGGTTGAGGCGCTTGTAGTGGTTGTGCACCGCGACCGACAGGACCTTCTTCGCATGGCTCTGGCCGATGACGTAATCGTCCAGCACCTTGCAGATTTCCTTCGGCGTCGGAATCCCGTCGCGCGACTTGACCAGCGAGGATTTGTTCTCCTCGCGGATGATGTCCATGCAGAGCTCGACGCACTCGTCGCAAATGAAGACCGTGGGACCCGCGATCAGTTTGCGGACTTCGTGCTGGCTCTTGCCGCAGAACGAGCAATATAGCGTGTTCTTGGAGTCGCTCGTGCCGACCTTACTCATTCATGTCTCCGTCCGCGGTTCGATCGTGTCGCTCGATCGCTCCATTCCGGCACGTCGCCGTCATGAAGTTTAAATAGAGCAAATTCCGTACCAAAAAAGACCCTACGCGTTACATCCCGTGCGAATCACGGTCACTCGATTCTCCCGCGATCATAGCCGATCAATCGTAGCCAACCATGCTGTCACCCGACTATCAAGAATTCGCTAATCGGGGGTCGCCGGCTACCCGTGACAATACCGTGATTTCCGGTCTTGGCACGGGCGAAGTGATCGAAATCACCCCGGCGTTGCTGGATTGCCACGAAAAACAAGCACGAAAGCGGAACTTTCTGCCTGTCGCAGGGCGCAAATCAACGTCCTTCTGCGCATAAGCGCGGTCGAAACGTGAACGCCGCCCTGATGGTTACGGCGATCCCAAAGGTATCGCCGTAACAGACCAGTAGTGCTACGGGGCCTTCGCCGCCGCCGGCTCCTCGGAGCGCTTGTCGATGACCTTGTCGACCAGACCGAACTCCTTGGCGTCGTTGGCGGTCAGGAACTTGTCGCGTTCCAGCGCGTCCTCGATCGTCTTGTAGGTCTGGCCGGTGTGCTTCACGTAGATCTCGTTGAGCCGCTTCTTCAGGTTCAGGATTTCCTGGGCGTGCAGCATGATGTCGGTGGCCTGGCCCTGGAAACCGCCGGAGGGCTGGTGGACCATGATGCGCGCGTTCGGCAGCGAGAAGCGCATGTCCTTCTCGCCGGCGCAGAGCAGCAGCGAGCCCATCGACGCAGCCTGGCCGGTGCAGAGCGTGGAGACCGGCGGACGGATGAACTGCATGGTGTCGTAGATCGCAAGGCCCGACGTCACCACGCCACCCGGCGAGTTGATGTACATCGAGATTTCCTTCTTCGGATTTTCCGCCTCGAGGAACAAGAGCTGCGCGACGATCAGCGTCGACATGCCGTCCTCGACCGGACCGGTCACGAAGATGATGCGCTCTTTCAACAGGCGCGAGAAAATGTCGTAGGCGCGCTCGCCACGGTTGGTCTGCTCGACCACCATGGGCACGAGGTTCATGTAGGTTTCAACCGGATCGCGCATGAGTCACCTAGGGTTTTCGGACGTGGACACCGCGCCTCTTGGCTGGCCAGTTGGGCTGGATTTGCCGGAGGGCGATGGACGTCCCGTGATGCAGGACTTGTTCGTAGAAGGCTTGTTGGTAGAGGAACTCGGGTACAGGGCGTACCGACAGATATAGCCCAATTCGTGCCAGACAAGTGCGGAGCGAATTAAGGCTTAATCCAGCGGGGAGTTGAAGCTGATTCTCGCAAAAAGGCCCAGCCAGCCACATGGCTAGCCGGGCCGGATCGCTGATCATCCTTAATAGAAGGCTCTCTCAACGCCTTCAGGCGGCGGTCTTTTCCGCCTCGTCGTCCTTGTACAGGTCCTCGCGCGAGACCTTCTTCTCGGTCACGTTGGCGAGCTCGAGGATGAAGTCGACGACCTTGTCCTCGTAGATCGGTGCGCGAAGCTGGGCGAGCGCCTGGGCGTTGTTGCGGTAGAAGTCCCAGACCTCCTTCTCGCGGCCGGGCATCTGGCGCGCACGCTCGATCACGGCGCGACCAACCTCGTCGTCGGTCACGGTGATCTTGTTCTTCTCGCCGATCTCGGAGAGCACGAGGCCGAGGCGCACGCGGCGGTCGGCGATCTTGTGGTACTCTTCCTTGGCCTTGTCCTCAGTGGTGTCCTCGTCGGCAAAGGTCTTGCCTGCGGAGTCCATCTCGGCCTTGACCGAGTTCCACATCAGATTGAACTCCTCCTCGACGAGCGAGGGCGGAGCCTCGAAGCGATGGGCCTCGTCGAGACGGTCGAGCAGCGCGCGCTTGACGCGCTGGCGCGTCGCGCCGGCGAACTCGGCCGCCAGGCGCTCGCGCGCGGCTTCCTTCAGCTTGTCGAGCGATTCGAGGCCGAGCGTCTTGGCGAACTCGTCGTCGATCGCGACGTCCTGCGGCGCCTCGATCAGCGTCGCGGTGGTCTCGAACTCGGCCGGCTGGCCGGCGAGCTTCTCGCTCATGTAGTTCTTCGGGAACGTCACCTTCAGCGTGCGCGTCTCGTTCGCGCCGATGCCGATCAGCTGCTCCTCGAAGCCGGGGATGAAGGTGTTGGAGCCGATCACGACCTGGATGCCCTCGCCGGCGCCGCCCTCGAAGGCTTCGCCGTTGATGGTGCCCTTGAAGTTGATGGTGACGCGGTCACCCGACTCGGCCTTGGCGCCGTCGGCCTTCGCGGCATAGCCGCGGTTGGTGTCGGCGATACGCTTGATCGCCTCGTCGACGTCGGTGTCGGACACGTCGGCGACCGGCTTCTCGACCTGGAAGGTCTTGAAATCGGCGAGCGCGATCGACGGCACCACCTCGATGGCAACGGTGTAGGTCAGATCGGTCTTGCCGTTCAGCAGCTCCTCGACCTCGGCCTGCTCGCTTGGCATGGTGATCTTCGGCTCGGTCGCAAGGCGGAAGCCGCGCTCGGAGAACAGCTGCGTGTTGGTGTCGCGGATGGTCTGGTCGATGGTCTCGGCCATCACCGAGCGGCCATAGACCTTCTTCAGGTGCGCCACCGGCACCTTGCCGGGACGGAAGCCGTTGATGCGGACCTTGTCCTTGAGGTCGACGAGCTTGGCACCGGCCTTGGCGTCGAGATCAGACGCGGGAACGCTGACCTTGAACTCGTGCTTCAAACCTTCCGAGAGGGTTTCTGTGACCTGCATGGCGTCCAATCTTCTTTTCGCTCGGCCCCGGCACGTTGCGCGTCGGGACGCTGTCATTAATCGATCCGACGCGAGGCGAACGCCTCAACGCCGGTGGTTCATCGAGCCCGGCTCCAGGCGGAAAACATCCGCGCGGAGCAAGGCCCCTCAGTAATCCGTGCAAACGCTGAAAGCGCTTGGTGCGGGCGGAGGGACTCGAACCCCCACAACTTTCGTCACTGGAACCTAAATCCAGCGCGTCTACCAGTTCCGCCACGCCCGCGTGAATTTGCATCAAGACCGGCCGCGATGCCGCGGGCGGCCGGGCTTATAGCATGTGCCTGACTGTTCGCAGCAAAAAAATGGCCGGTTGGAGGCATGCTTCAAGTAGGCACGATGGCTGGACTTATCCAGCGCGTCATGGTCCGGATTTGCCCCATGAAAACGCGGATTCTCGACCCCAATCGGCGAGAGGTTTTGGCCGGGCTCGGAGCCTCCCTTGGAGCCACTGCAGCCGGCTTGATGGCGGGCGGCGCCGGCCCGCTGGTGACCGCCCAGATCCTCCTTCAGGCGCGGCCGGCCACGCTGGCTCTCAGACCGGGTCAGCCGGCGACACCAATCTGGGAGCTTGCCGCGGCAAGCCACACCAGAGGCGTCCGCTTCAAGCGTGGCGACCGCTGTGAAGTGGTCTTTCGCAACGACCTGCCTGTGCCGCTGGCGCCCGCCTGGTACGGCCTCAACGGCGCGGCCGTGGCCGACCCCTATCAGGGGCGCGCGCCCGCTGCCCCCGGAACCACCGAAACATCAATTATTTCAATATCAAGCGCAGGAACCCTGCTGGCTGACTTCCGCCTGTTCGAGGACGGCCTGAAACAGCCCGCGCGACCGCTTCCGATCGTTGCCGAGGAGACCAACCGGGTCGCGGTCGATCGTGACGAGGTGCTGCTGATCGAGGAGTGGCGCCTGCGGCCGGACGGCACCGCGCTTCCCCCAGGCCTCGACCCCAAGGACACGACCCGCCTCTCTACAATCAACGGGCAGACTTCATTCGAACTCTCAGCCACGGCCGGCGAGCGGCTCCGGCTGCGCTTTATCAACGGCTCGCAACGTTCTGTTCTGGCAATCAAATTGGAGAATCACGAGGTTCAGGTCATGGCCCTCGACGGCCAGCCGGCCGAGCCGTTCCCGGCCCGCAACGGCGCCCTGGTGCTGGCCCCCGGCGCACGGGCCGATGCCTTTGTGGATGCAGCCGCATCGGCCGCTTTCCTGCTCCATGACGGCAAGGAGGCGCGCCAGGTCGGAAGCCTCAAGGTCTCCGGCAAGCTCGAGCGCGCGCCGCTCTCGCCGCCCCAGCCGCTCCCCTCCAACGACCTGCCCGAGAAGCTCGACCTCCGAGGCGCCCTGCGGTTCGATGTCGCGCTTGGCGCGCCCGAGGCCGGCTGGGTGCGGCCTGCGAACTTCTCCACCGCCTCCGCGCCGACATTCCGCGCCAGGACCGGCCGCACCGTCGTTCTGGCCCTGAAGAACCCCGGCCCTGTCGCGACCGTGTTTCACCTGCACGGCCACCATTTCCGCCTGCTCGACAAGCTCGACGACGGCTGGAAGCCCTATTGGCTCGACACGCTCGCGGTCGAGCCCGGCCAGACCCAGCGCATCGCCTTCGCGGCGACCTCGCCGGGGCGGTGGCTGATCGAATCCGTCGTCACCGACTGGGCCGCGCCGCGGCTGGTGCGCTGGTACGCTGTGGAGTGAGCTTTCGCAGACTTCGTAGAGCCTGAGAGCCATTTCCAGATTCGACATCAAGGGGCGTTGGCGGCCCCTGATGTGGGAGGCGAGCGGCGTGGGGCGGACGGGTATGGTTCTGCGGTCTATGCTTTTGCGAGTTGGTGTCC